>OGJJ01000347.1_pt1 | contig 44159 bp, 34 predicted proteins | sample 1572081 | NCBI WGS metagenome assembly OGJJ01 (sample SAMEA2582122, study PRJEB24529) | metagenome | biome: Human gut stool | place: China | collected 2011
CAGCTTTCGCTGACCAGAATCACGCACCAAGTCTCACGTGCGTTCGACTTGAATTGCAGGACTCATTTTTCAGAAAGGAAATATTCAGAGTTGCTGTGTCAAAAAATGATGCGGACAACTCTGAATCAACATATAGTGATATGCATTTTATAGGAATTACAGGCGGAGTTGGCGCCGGAAAAACAGCGATTCTGACCTATCTTGAGAGTAATTACTCATGCCGTGTCATGCTGGCAGATGAAATTGCCCATGATTTGATGGAGCCGGGCACAGACTGCTACCGAAAACTGCAGGAACTTTTTGCAGAGGATCAGGTGTTTGAGGCAGACGGACAGATTGACCGGAAAAAAATGGCACAGGTGCTGTTTTCCGATGAAAAGAAACGGTTTGCATTAAATGATATCGTGCATCCGGCGGTAAAACAGTATGTCATTGATGAGATGAACCGTGAGCGTGCGGCACAGACACACGAAGTGCTGATTCTGGAAGCAGCATTGCTGATTGAAGAACATTATGATGAAATCTGTGACGAACTGTGGTATATTTATACCTCTGAGGAAAACCGGAGAGAGCGGTTGAAGTTAAACCGCGGGTATTCCGATGAAAAAATTGATAACATTTTTGCCAGTCAGCTTCCGGAAAGTACTTATCGGGAAGTATGCAAGGCAGAAATTGATAACAATCATCTGCCGGAAGATGCTTTTTGCCAGATTGATGAGTTGATGAAAGCACGTCAGGTAGAAAAAACGCAGGGATGATCCTGTGATACAAAGAAGTGTATATTTTTTGATAGAAAAATGTACAGAATCGTTAGACAACGGAGGAATAAATGGAATTATGTAGTATAGCAAGCGGCAGCAGCGGAAACTGTATTTACGCAGGCGCGGATCACTGCCATGTCCTTGTGGATGCCGGAATCAGCGGTAAGCGGATTGAAGCCGGGCTCAATGAGATTGGACTGAAAACGGCTGAGATGGACGGAATTCTTGTGACCCATGAGCATTCCGATCATATCAAAAGCCTTGGGGTTCTGGCACGGAAATACGGGCTTCCCATGTATGCCACCCAGGGAACTATTGATGCCATCAAAGAAAAGTCATCCATTGGAAAAGTGGACGAATCCCTGTTTCGGGTGATCCACCCGGAGGAGGATTTTACCATCGGAGATATGCGGATTTCCCCGGTGCCGACATCCCATGATGCGGCAGAACCGGTGGCTTATATGATGTATCAGGGGGATAAATCCATGGGAATTATCACAGATCTTGGAAAATATGATGATTATATTGTAGACAAATTGCAAGGATTGGATGTATTATTGTTAGAAGCCAATCACGATGTACATATGCTGCAGGCGGGTACTTATCCGTATCAGTTGAAACGGAGAATCCTTGGTGATCGCGGACATTTATCAAATGAGTTGTCCGGGCAGCTGCTTGGCAAGGTATTGCATGATGGTTTTAAAAAAGTGATTTTAGGTCATTTGAGCAAAGAGAATAATTATCCACAGCTTGCATGGGAGACTGTACGACTGGAAGTGACCATGGGAGAAAATCCATACAAGGGCAGTGATTTTCCAATGGTGGTTGCCAAACGGGATGAGGTTTCTGAATTAGTGACGATTTAATGTTACTTTTTCGTGCATCACGGGTATCCATGTAAAGTACATATTTGCAAGATGAGAATTGCATAGAGGATGATCAGTATAAGCTTTGTGGCCGCAATTTTGAGAGAGGAGAGCGCATATGCGCGAAAACACAATGGAAAAGACAACAGACAGAACAATTATCACAGTAGTAGGAAAAGATACCGTAGGTATTATTGCAAAAGTATGTACCTACCTTGCAAGTAACAGTATTAACGTACTTGACATTTCACAGACAATTGTACAGGATTTCTTTAATATGATGATGATCGTGGATATGAGTACCTCCGCAAAACCATTTGCAGACTGCGTAAAAGAATTAGAGCAGATCGGCGAAGAAATTGGCGTAAAGATCAAATGCCAGAGAGAAGAAATTTTTGATATGATGCACCGTATCTAAAAATATTGGATAAGTGACATTGTTAAACGAAACAACGGGAAAATGAATGAAAACGCGAGAAATCCTGTTGTTTTCAAAAAGAGATTCAGCACTGGAAAAAGGAGATTACGACCAATGATAAATATGTTTGAAGTAAATGAGACGAACAAGATGATCGAGCAGGAAAATCTGGATGTTCGTACCATTACACTGGGAATCAGTTTATTAGACTGTATTGATTCTGATTTGGACAAAGTAAATCAGAACATTTACAATAAAATCACAACCTTAGCAAAAGATCTGGTAAAAACAGGTAAAACCATCGAAAACCGTTACAGTATTCCGATTGTAAACAAACGAATTTCGGTAACTCCGATCGCTATGATCGGTGCGGCTGCCTGCAAAAAGCCGGAAGATTATGTAACAATCGCACAGACTTTAGACCGTGTGGCTGCAGAAGTAGGTGTCAACTTTATCGGCGGATATTCCGCACTGGTAAGCAAAGGCATGACAACTGCTGACGAACTGTTGATCCGCTCCATTCCACAGGCACTTGCCTGCACCGAGCGTGTATGCAGCTCCGTAAACCTTGGTTCTACTAAGACCGGTATCAACATGGATGCAGTACGTCTCATGGGCGAGATCGTCAAAGAGACCGCAGAATATACAAAAGATGCAGATTCACTTGGATGCGCAAAGCTGGTAGTATTCTGTAATGCACCGGATGACAACCCATTCATGGCAGGTGCGTTCCACGGTGTGACAGAAGCAGATGCCATCATTAACGTAGGTGTCAGCGGACCGGGTGTTGTAAAGACTGCGCTGGAAAAAGTAAGAGGCGAGAGCTTCGAAGTACTGTGTGAGACGATCAAAAAGACAGCATTCAAGATTACCCGTGTGGGTCAGCTGGTAGCAAAAGAAGCTTCCAAAATGCTTGGTATTCCGTTTGGAATTATAGATCTGTCTCTGGCTCCGACACCGGCAGTTGGTGATAGTGTAGCGGAAATCCTTGAGGAGATCGGTCTGGAGTACGCCGGAGCACCGGGTACAACGGCAGCATTAGCTATGCTGAACGATCAGGTGAAAAAGGGTGGTATCATGGCATCTTCCTATGTCGGCGGATTAAGTGGTGCTTTTATCCCGGTCAGTGAAGATCAGGGAATGATCGATGCCGTAAAAGCAAATGCGTTGACACTGGAAAAATTAGAAGCTATGACATGTGTATGCTCCGTTGGTCTGGATATGATCGCCATTCCGGGAGATACACCGGCAACAACGATTTCCGGTATTATTGCGGATGAAATGGCAATCGGTATGGTAAACCAGAAAACAACCGCAGTTCGCCTGATTCCGGTCATCGGAAAAGGCGTTGGCGAGATGGTAGAGTTCGGTGGATTGTTAGGTTATGCACCGATCATGCCGGTAAATCAGTATTCCTGCGCAAACTTTGTAAATCGTCAGGGACGTATTCCGGCTCCAATCCACAGCTTTAAAAATTAATTTATGGTTTACTTATTACCTGTATTCAGATAACAATCATGTATGCAAGAAAAATAAAATGGATACTTACATCCTCACAGCTTTACCGGCTGTGGGGATTTTTGTATTTTCCGGAAAAATATATTTACTGATGTTATCCTTAAAAGAATGATTGCATATATATTCCTTAGCAAATTTTATAGAAAAAATATATATTAATATTTCTAATAAAAATAAGTAAATAAATTAATGGTATTAATAAGAATCGATGGTTGTAAAAATATATTCTGCATGTTACACTTTGAATAGATGAGAAAAATTCACCGGATGATTCTATATTTCACGACAATATTTGAAAAAAGAATCCATGAATATTTCTATGATAATTAACCATGACAAGGGGTACCACACGAAGGAGGACATGATATGGAAATGCGTTCTATTGCAAAGCAGTTACAGGAGAATTCTTACCCGGGAAGAGGCATCATCATCGGTAAAACATCCGATGGAAGCAAAGCCGTTACCGCGTACTTTATCATGGGAAGAAGTGAAAACAGCAGAAACCGTGTATTTGTAGAGGACGGAGAAGGCATCCGTACACAGGCATACGATCCATCCAAACTGGAAGATCCAAGCCTGATCATCTACGCACCGGTTCGTGTATTGGGAAATAAAACAATCGTAACAAACGGAGATCAGACAGATACTATTTATGATCAGATGGATCGCCAGATGACATTTGAGCAGTCTTTACGCTGCCGTGAGTTTGAGCCGGACGGACCGAACTACACACCGCGTATTTCCGGTATCATGCATGTAGAAAACGGAAAATTCAGCTATGCAATGTCTATTTTAAAGAGCAACAACGGTAATCCGGAGGGATGCAACCGTTATACATTTGCTTATGAGACACCGGCTGCAGGCGAGGCACGTTTCATCCATACTTATATGAACGATGGCAACCCGCTGCCAAGTTTTGAGGGAGAGCCGGAGCTGGTAGATGTTGCAGATGACATTGATGAGTACACAAAACTTTTATGGGAGAGTTTAAATGCAGATAATAAAGTTTCCCTGTTTGTACGTTATATCAACATCGCAGATGGTACTTATGAGACACGTATCGTAAACAAACATCAGGATTAATTTTTATCGGAGGAATCAGAATGAACGAATTAGAGTTAAAATATGGCTGTAACCCAAATCAGAAACCATCCCGTATTTATATGGAGAACGGTGCAGATCTGCCAATCAAAGTATTAAACGGAAAACCGGGATACATCAACTTCCTGGATGCTTTCAACGGCTGGCAGTTAGTACGTGAGCTGAAAGCAGCAACCGGACTTCCGGCAGCAACATCTTTCAAACACGTATCTCCGGCTGGCGCAGCAGTAGGACTTCCTTTGACAGAAACCGAGAGCAAAATCTACTGGGTAGATGATCTTGGTGAACTTTCTCCGCTGGCAAGTGCTTATGCAAGAGCCAGAGGTGCAGACCGTATGTCTTCTTTCGGTGATTTCATTTCTCTGTCTGATGTTTGCGATGCAAGTACAGCAAAAATCATCAAACGTGAAGTTTCCGACGGTGTGATCGCTCCGGGTTACGAGCCGGAAGCACTGGAAATCCTGAAAGCAAAAAAAGGTGGTAAATATAACGTCATCGAAATCGATCCAAATTACGTTCCGGACCCGATTGAGCACAAACAGGTATTTGGTGTGACTTTTGAGCAGGGAAGAAATGAACTGAAAATCGACCGCGATTTTCTTGGAAATATTGTGACAGAGAATAAAGAAATTCCGGATTCTGCTAAAATCGACCTGATCATTTCACTGATCACACTGAAATATACACAGTCTAATTCTGTATGTTATGCAAAAGGTGGTCAGGCTATCGGAATCGGTGCAGGACAGCAGTCCAGAATCCATTGTACACGTCTGGCAGGACAGAAAGCAGATAACTGGTTCCTTCGTCAGGCTCCACAGGTATTAAATCTTCAGTTTGTAGATGGCATCAAACGTGCAGACCGTGACAATGCGATCGATCTTTACATCGGAGATGAGTACATGGATGTACTTGCAAATGGCGCATGGGAGAATATCTTTAAAGTAAAACCACCTGTATTTACAGCAGAAGAGAAACGCGCATGGCTGGATAAAAATACAGACGTTGCACTGGGATCTGACGCATTCTTCCCGTTTGGCGACAACATCGAGCGCGCACACAAGAGTGGCGTGAAATATGTGGCTGAACCAGGTGGATCCATCCGTGATGACAATGTTATTGATACCTGCAACAAATACAATATGGCAATGTGCTTTACTGGTATTCGTTTGTTCCATCACTAAAATAGTGATTGATGGAATAGCCAAAATGCAGATTGAAAATCATTGCGGTTATTGTTGAATATGCAGTAAAACGAAATGCAAATATTTATTGTTTGAAGATGGAGTGTTGTAAAATATAATGAGCGCAAAGGAGTCAACATGTTAGTATGATTGACGAATGGCGAAATGATTGAGTGATGAAATTACGATAGAGTGAAAAAGTAAAACTTCCGGCAGAGGACAGAAGCATGAGATATGCATCTGAAGTCCTGCCGGATTTTTTTGTAATAACAAGTTTTTGACGTATTCAAATAAAATTTTGATGTTTCCACAAACAAAAGTAACTTAAGGAAAGAAAGCACATTCTTACATCTTTGACACATCTCTATGGTATGATGAGAAAAACAAGAAAGGAGAGGTAAGTACATGCAGCGCATATTAATCATAGAAGACGATGCTGCAATTGCACATCTAATGGAATCCACCTTGCGTCGGGAACAGTACAATACGATCTGGGCAGCAGATGGTGTGCAGGGGGCAGATTTATTTGAAACAGGACATTTTGATCTGATCTTACTGGATCTGATGTTGCCGGGTATCAGCGGGTTCGAATTATTGGAGTATTTTGTGCCAAGCAAAGTGCCGGTGATCATCATATCAGCTATGGGACAGGTGGAAAACAGAATCAAAGGGCTGAAAATGGGAGCGGATGATTTTCTGGTAAAACCGTTTCAGATTGGGGAGCTTCTGGCGCGAGTAGAATCAGTACTTCGAAGAACTGGGAAAAAAGAAACCACATTTAGCTGTGAGGAAGTTACCGTTGATTGTGATTCTAGAGTCGTATTGAAAAATGGACAGGAAGTGGAGCTGACAGCAAAAGAATTTGATCTGTTGACAGTATTGATCCGAAATAGAAATGTGGCACTGAGCCGTTGTTTTCTATACGAATCCGTCTGGCAGGAAGAATACACCGGAGAGACGCGAACCTTGGACAATCATATTCAGAGACTGCGAAAGAAACTGGGGTGGAATGACAAGATACAGACAGTTTTTCGTATCGGGTATCGGTTGAAAATGTAAATGTATGTTTGTAACTTTTTAAATAAAAGAATTTGAGCGTACATAAAAAATAGTCTCAAATGGCTTATGAAAGAACAGGAAAAAAGAACAATAAAAAAGGGCGTGGGAGAAGAACATGAAACTATTTACAAAATTGTTTTCCGGAATCATGCTGATTCTAGCGGTGTCTCTTGGATTTGCAGAGTACTATACGGTCTACCGCACCTTTGATACAACATTGGAACATGAGAAAGACAATGCCCTGCGTAAGCATCAGTTAGTGAAATATGCCTTGCAGGCAGATATGGTTTCTGCGGAAAATCTGGAAATGTTGGATGAAACAACGCTGCAGGAACTTGTGGATCGGACAGAAGACAGCTTTAATATGCAGTTTGAATTAGAAAATGTAGAAAACATGGAGAACGCTGACGCGGCAGATCCAGAATATTTGTATTATTCCATTCAGGACGAAAATGGGAAACAGGAAATTCATGTATCCAGCTATTTTGAGCAAAATGATATGCAGTTGCAGTTGATCAGCCACGAGAATATTTCTTCGATTTTTGCGGAATCCAGACAGTTGCAGAAAAACTGCGGCATTGTATTTTTAGGAACAATGCTGATTGGACTTATATTTTCGACACTTTTGTCTGTCAAGCTGACTGCACCGATCCAAAAACTGAATCAGGCGAGCAAAGATTTTGCAGATGGAAATTATGACAGGCGGTTGTCTGTGCAGTCACTGGACGAAACTGGAGAACTGACGGAATCCTTTAATCAGATGGCAGATTCCATTACAGAAAAAATGGATGCTTTGGAGCTTGCGGTGCGCCAGAGAGAAGATTTTGTGGCAAGTTTTGCGCATGAGATCAAGACACCGATGACAAGCATTATCGGATATGCAGACATGTTGTACCAGAAGGAAATGAAGCCACAGGAAGTGCAGGAAGCTGCCGGATATATTTTAAATGAAGGGATGCGAATGGAAGCATTGTCTTTTAAATTGCTGGAATTGATCACATTGGAACGGCAGGAGTTTTTACTGGAAGAAATGAGTATGACAGATTTTTTTGATGATGTAGGAAAAACAGTGCAGACCAATGCAGAAAAGCGAGGAGTGGAACTCTCTTTACAGATTCAGGAGGGATATGTACGCATTGAATATGATCTGTTCAAGACGCTTATATTGAACTTGATTGACAATGCGTTAAAATCTGGTGGCACAAATGTCTGTGTAACTGGAATATGCAATGAACAGCTGTATGAAATCGAGGTCAAAGACAATGGAAGGGGAATCCCGCCAGAAGAAATACAGCGAATTACCGAAGCTTTTTATATGGTGGATAAATCCCGTTCCCGCAAGGAGCATGGTGCAGGATTAGGACTTGCGCTCTGTGAAAAAATAGCATCTATTCATAGTACAAAGTTGGAAATTTCAAGTAAGGAAGGTATCGGAACCAACATCAGATTGAAGCTGTTACTTTCCGGAAAGGCAGAAATGATATGAAAAAAATGGTAAATATAGGTATTGTTGTATTAATCGGGGTGGGAATTTTAGTTGCCAGCCTGTTACTGTCAAAAACACTTCTGGAACGACAGAGGCAGCAGGCTTTCAGTGAAAAAACTGCGGTTCCTGTGGAAGAAGTACATCCTTATGGGGAGGAATATATTCCTCTCAAAACATCTTTGCAGAAATCAATTAATACAATGGCAGAATATGGTCAGAACAAGCTGGATCTGCATCAATGGCAGAAGGGATCCGATGAGAAAAATGACGTGAAAATTGGCTATGATAAACTGGAGAAGTTTATGAAAGTTTGGGATGAGGATTACTGGTCAAAGGTAGAAGATGATGAGACGTCTCATGTGTTCTATTCTGTTGGAGATTCCAATAATCTGATATTTTTGTCTTATGTGTTTTCGATGAAACTTACCTATGAGTGCAGCCTCTATTATGCACCGGAATATGGCATCCCGGTATCAGGTCAGGTACTGATGGATCGGAAAGCATTAGAGGGAAAATCAACAGTTCCGGCAGCCGATCAGATTTGGAATGGATTGTTGCAGGCTTATGTGCAAAGTGTTGGTATTCCATTTCAGGAAAAGCAGCAGACAACAGATGTGTCAGAGGATCTATATGCAAAGATTCAGCAGGATGTACCAGCGGTATTTGAAAATGAGAATCCGGAAATGAAACAGTACATTTATGATTCGATGAAAACATATGAGGCACAGAGTGTAGATGGTGCATTTGAACTTGCGACAGTGATATATGAGATTCCTGATGATAAAATCGGTGTATTGTTTTCATTAAATTCATCAAATCCTGGAAATGAATGAAATTACTAATACAGCGATTTCTAAATAAGTGCCACATATAACTTGTCTGGTTTCACAATCACACATTTGTAAAAATATTCTGCGTTCTATGTGGTACTTATTTAAGAAAAGCTATAGCAGTAGTACGTTTTTCCTGTTATTCCTGTTCGATTTTCAGACGAATACGAAACCGTCTTTGTCTGGTTTCGTCGATTAAGTTCTGATTTCGGTAAATACTCAATAAAATCCCAACAAATATATAAGAAATGATCGTAACACTTCCACCGTAGGAAAACAGTGGGAGAAATCCATATGTCATTGGAAGCATACCAAGGTTCATAAGAAAATATTTCAAAACTTCTACTGTCAATGCCAGACTGCATCCAAGTCCCAGAATCATACCAAGCTGATTTTTCTGGTGCAGAGCCAGATAAAACAGGCGGATACAGAATGCGACAAATAAAACAGCAAGAATGCAGGTTAGGATCAGACCGTATCTGGCAGTTATATTTACAACCATATAGTCACTGATCAAGGAGTCGAAATCCATAACTAAAGTCGAACTGTGACCTAATAAACGGCTTCTTGTCATTACTGCATGCACCATAGACTGATACATATTTTCAAATGGATAGATCCAGTTGGAAATACGGGCAGAAACATATGGTGGAAACAGATTCGGAAATTTGTAAGGCATCAGTAAAAACAATGAAGGAATGCCGATGATACCACACCAGAGTATCGGTAAAAAAATTTTTTTTCGGATTGGATACCATTCTTTACAAATTGCTACGGTAACAAGGATTGCACTTGTAAATACAAGAACGATTTTATAAGATACAAATAACCAGAGGTAGTGCATCAACAGGATAGATGCAAGCATAAATCCGGCAGGAATCAGTAGATGATACCAGTTTCGCTTTCGGAACTTGTATAATAATCCACAAAAAACAGGGATGCTGAGCAGATAGGAAATCGTTGCGGTACTGAAAAAGCGAAGAAATCCTGTATCCTGCAAAATTAAAAATCCAAGGTAAATGAGTGCCAGAATACCGGAACGCTGAAAAATGCGACTGTAATCAATTTTACAGATAAAAAGCATGATTCCGAATCCGATGATCAGGTAAATAACTTGCTTTTTTAATAATGCAGTAGTCGTAAAATTAGAGGTCCCTTTGCACATGATTCCTAACATTAGGATTCCAAGCGCAGAAATAATTGTTGTCAAAATTACCATACGCCATGACATTTTCGGTCTGTGAATTGCGTCCAGTGAAACTCCGGTCTCCACTGGATCGCCCATATCCAGAACAGCTCTGCGTTCTGCGTCATATGCAGACAATCCTTGTGACAGGTATGCTTCTTCCTGATCTTCGATATGAGAATTGATTTCACGAGCTACCAGTTCTTTGGCACGTTTGTTTCGAATCTGCTCCAGCAGCAGTTCCATATATCGTTTTTTGCTCATACTCATCCCTCCAACTGTGGCACATAACTGGAAATCACATCCGCTGATCCAGTCAGTCTGCTTGTCAAAATATTCGCTACGGCAGCAGAATATTCTTTCCATTCCTCTTTTTTCTGAGAGAGAAAATTTTTCCCGCTTTTTGTAATAGAATAATACTTTCGGACTTTTTGACCGGTGGAATCTTCATAGGAAGTCAGATATCCTTTTCCCTCAAGTGTGTGAAGCAGAGGATAGAGTGTTCCTGCCTTCAGTTGAAATACATTCTGTGATTTTTTCTGCAACGTTTCAATCATTTCGTAACCATACATATCCTTTTCTTCCAAAAGCTGTAAAATCAGCATAGTTGTGCTTCCGGAAATGAGACTTTTGTCTACTGCCATAAGTAAATCCTCCTTTAAATCTTTTATGTACTCTTGGAATCTTTCGAAAACGAGTCATTTGGGCTAAATTCTTTTGAAATAAATGTATTACCAGAATTTAGCTAAGTGAATCCACAGGTGTATTTAGTGTCAAAAAATATTATATATAGTTCATCTATATATAATATATATCGAGTATCTATATATGTCAAGATTGGAATTTGGGAAAATATGTGAATTGGAAAATGAAGAAAATTGTATTATACTGTAAAAAATAGAATGTGAGAGTACATATATGGCAAAAGGAGAAGAACGGATGAAACACTTAAAGATATTACATCTGGAAGATAATGCCATGAAGCAGACTGCTATTGCAAGAGTGCTGCATGAGGCGTGTGAGGCAGAAATCGATTGGGTAACGGATGTGGCATCTGGTATGAAAAAAATGGAAGAGGCTAAAGTGCAGGGGGATATGTATGATCTGGCAATCACAGATATGCAGTATCCGCTAAAAAAGGATGCTGAAATCGACGAAGAAGCTGGGGAAGTATTTATTGGTCAGATGAAGGCTCAAAATGTGGAAATTCCTATCATAGTGTGTTCCAGTATGCGGCTGAGAATACGGGAATCCTATGGATGTGTGTGGTACCATGAACGAAATGACTGGGAAATGGAACTTCGTGGAATGGTAAGAAACTTGTAGAAAAATAGATATAGAGGAGATCTGTAAAATAATGGATCATATTCAAAAAACAGGAAAATTATGCAGATATGGTAAAATAGCAGGATTGGAAAAACCGGTTTCACGCATGATCTTTGGCACAACCATTGCTCCGATGATGGAAGGAAAAAATGCAGATGAGATATTAGATGCAGCGTTGACAAAAGGAATCAATACATTTGATACTGCCAGAGGCTATGAACGGGCAGAAGAATCGCTTGGCAGCTGGATGAAACGACGTGGCAACAGAGATCAGGTAGTGATAATCAGTAAATGTGGAAATTGTGATTCGGACGGTTCCGTGTGTGTAAACCGTAAGGTGATCGAAACAGAACTGGCTGAGAGCCTGCAGGCATTACAGACAGATTACATTGACATTTATCTTTTACATCGTGATGATCCAAAGATACCGGTCAGTGAAATGATCGATACCTTAAATGAATTACAAAAAGCAGGAAAAATCAAAGTATTTGGTGTATCAAACTGGACGCATGAGAGAATCGAAGAAGCAAATAGTTATGCAGAAGAACATCATCTTCAGGGATTTTCCGTTTCCAGTCCTCATTTTGGATTGGCAGAACAGGTTGCTGATCCATGGGGCGGTGACTGTGTGACCATAACCGGGAAACAGAATGAAGTTGCCAGAAACTGGTATCAGGAAAATCAGATGCCGATCATTGCGTATTCCAGTCTGGCGCGTGGGTTAATGGCTGGCAGAATCAAAAGCAGTCAGGAAGCACAGGCGGTAGAAATCTTAGATCCATTTTGCGTGAAAGGCTATGTCTGCCATGATAATTTTAAACGTCTGGTCCGTTGCGAAGAACTGGCAGAGAAAAAAGGCTGCACTGTGTCACAGATTGCACTTGCGTGGATGTTTCAGCAGGGACTGAATATGTATGTGCTTGTGAGTACGACAAAGGCATTCAGGCTGGAAGAAAATCTGCGTGCATTTACAGTGGAATTATCTGAGGATGAAATTCGGTATCTGAACTTGCAGGAAGAATAATAAAGACATTGATTAAGATAAACGATAGGAATAAGTCGCTTTTTGTTGCTAACTAAGGAGAAAGTATGCGGAAATGATTTCGGGTAGTTACTGAATTTACATTTTGAAAAGTTGGGAGAAAAACTGTGACACAACGTGAGGAGATAGCAAAAAAGTTAAAGAAAATATTGTCCATACATTCAATAGAGGAAAAAGAATCTGAACGGCTTCCGGAATTTACAGAGCCTTTTCGCTTTCAGAGTATATTATTTCAACAATGTCAAAATGCGGCGGATGAATTAAGTTATCTGGGAAGTTGTTTATCCTGTGAAAGTGGAGATTTTTCCAATATGTTCCGTGGAATTTATCAGGGAAATCGCCTGAATTTTGCATCAAGTGCAACTTTAGATGGAGGATGTAATCATGTGCGCTTCTTTGGCGCATCAGTAACCGCGTTAGCCTGTAATGACAAGGAATTTGTAGAAAAAGCGATGCCGTATAGTCTTGGCCTTTGTGGCACAGCAGTTCCATATGATACGATTCCGAATCTGTTTATGGGAATATTCTACAAAGATGAAACTATGATGGGTGAAGCTCTTGCATTGGTGGAAAAATTTCAAAAACGAAAACAGCGCAAGTACGATCTTCTGATCGTACAGTATTTTGTAGATCTGTGGGAAAAACGTACAGAAAATCTGACAGAACTTATAGAACAAATCTGTATAGAAGAACAGCGGGTGACAGAAAATACTACATATATCGGTTATGGAAATGAAAAATACAATAAAGTGATGAATATTTTTGTGCATGGTCTGTTTGCTCTGGCAGAGCATTATCTTGGAGCAGAATTATTTGAGACATTAGCGCTTCCAAATGCAAAATCATTCTGCAAAGAATATGAGTTGTATCGACGAGGACAAACGCAGGATAGAAGACTTCTGGTAAAATATCCTGAAAACTACGGGTATCTGAATCAGATTCCAGATTTAATTCCTCAAATTACATTAAAAGAAAGCGGGAAGAAGAAATGTATTGTAGATACAGAGTTATTTGCTGATGAGCTTTTTCAGAAAGTGTACGCGCCTGGCAAGTTACAACACATCATAAAACGTGATATTGCCTGGATTGCAGCGTGGGGAACGACAGATGAGTTTATGCAGAAATTTCAAGAAGAAGATGAAGCGCGGTACTTTTATGACAGAGGCCTGATATATTATGCGCTTTCTAATTCGGATATGGGGAGCTGTTATGAAATATCTTCGTTTTTACTGTCAAGATGTAATAAGGATAAGAAAAATTGTATTTTAGAAAAGAAAACAAGAGATTTTGATGGACCATATCATACTTTATTCCAAAGAAAAAATTGCGATGTTTTACAGACAGCGGAACTTTGTGATCGACTGTTTAAAGCTGGTTCGGATCCTAATCAGGAAGGGGAGAAAAATATACTTCCAATTGAACTGATGATGGCGTTGCCATTTGCGGAAGAAGATTTACAGCCGCTATATGATTTTTGGATGAAGTTGCCAGTAGTAGATTTGAAATTGTATACATTTGATGGGAAGCAGCCAATTGATTTTGCTAAAAAATATAAGCGAAAAAAATTAGCTGCTTGGATAAAGGAACAGTTATAAAAAAATGTAGAGGGTGAGTATCCATATGAATATTAGAGAGTTGATTGGAGAAGCAACAGAATATGATAAAAAGCTGGAGGTTGAAATAAAGAAACCAAAAAGCTGGTGCAAAAGTGTCAGTGCGTTTGCCAATACGCTAGGTGAAAAATTGATTTTTGGAATTGCGGATGAAGGGCAGATGTATTCTCCGGGTGGAATGCCGGATGGTTCTGTGATACAGGAAGATCCATATATTACCCAAAAGCGAATGGTAGAATTGTTAGGGCTTTCAAGAAGAACTGTTCAACGATTAACAGAAACTATGATAACAGATTATGTAATTAGTCGAGTGGGATCTAAGAGAACTGGACATTGGGAGATACTATGATTGTAAACGATAATGCTATCATATTTCACATCGATGTAAATTCCGCCTATTTAAGCTGGAGCGCATTACGGGAATTACAAAATGGCAGCACACAGGATCTGCGCACGATTCCATCCATTGTAGGCGGAGATCAGGAAACTCGCCATGGAATCGTCGTTGCGAAATCCATTCCGGCAAAAGTATTTGGCATCCAGACAGCAGAAACCGTTGCCAGTGCATTTCAAAAATGTCCGACACTTGTAATGGTTCCGCCAGATCATGCTTATTACCGTGACATGAGTCAGAAACTGATGCGTCATCTGCGCAGTATTTGTGATGAAATTGAGCAGGTCAGCATCGATGAATGTTATATGTCCTTTGAACCGATTCGAGGGCGATTTTCAAGCCCAGAGGCAGCAGCGACCTATATTAAGGACAGCGTGTATGATACCTTTGGATTTACGGTAAATGTAGGAATTTCGGACCGAAAAGTACTGGCAAAAATGGCATCAGATTTCAAAAAGCCAAATTTAGTTCATACCTTATATGTAAGTGAAATCCAGAAAAAACTTTGGCCATTGCCAATTGCTTCCCTACATATGTGTGGAAAAAGCAGTGCAAAATTGTTACAGAAAATGGGAATCCGCACGATCGGAGATCTGGCGCGCACCGATAAAGCGGTGGTAGAAAGTTGGCTGAAAAGTCATGGTGGAATGCTCTGGAATTATGCAAACGGCATCGATGACGGACAGGTTGTAAAAGAAAAACCAAAGGCAAAGGGAGTGGGAAATTCCACAACACTGGCCAACAATGCGGAAACAGAAGAAGAGGCATACACCGTATTAAAAGAATTGGCAGTCAGTGTATCACAACGTCTGAAAAAGCATCATTTTCTTGCGGCGCAGATCAGTACGGAGATCAAATATGCATCATTTCGTTCCGTATCACATCAGACAACCATACTGACTCCGACAGCAGAAGAAACGGAAATCTATCAATGTGCCTGTCAGCTGTTTAATGAACTCTGGGACGGTGAACCAATCCGATTACTTGGCATTCGAACTACCAAATTGCAGGATGAAGAAGAACCGACCCAGATCAGTCTGTTTGATCTTGGAAAATACCAGGAGCAGGAAAAACAGGAAGAACTGAGACGTGAAAAAGAAGAACAGAAACAGAAAAAACTGGCAAGCCTGGACGATGCCATTGCAAAGATTAAAAAACGTTATGGGGACAATGCGATTCACAAGGGAGCTGAGACTAAATAGTACAATTTCGATAAATAAGTAATGTTTAAGGGAGATATGCTTCGTTTATTAGGAGAGAAGCTAGTGCGCCAGTGGCTTTGCTTCATCTCAGTCTGAGTTGAGACTCCCACTTCTGCAAGTGGTGAGTAGTAACAAGTATTTCTCAGTGGGAGTTCAATCTCCGACTGAGATAAATGCTCCGCGAGGGCGCACATTGTCTGGGAGACAATGGTTTTGCGCCGACCGGAACGGAGTGTAGAGTGCAGTGATTCTGAAAAGAAGATGTCAGCTTGCGCTGACCAGAATCACGCACCAAGTCTCACGTGCGTTCGACTTGAAAGCGTAGAAAACGGGAGTTAAAAGAAAACTACACAACAAGACGGTAGGGTGAATTTTCGTAAGCTCAGCTGCGCCTAGCCCGACTTTCGCAGTGTGTCTGAATACGCCGGTTTTGCGTATGAGTTCGCGGAGAAAGTCGGAAATAAGCGGCGCAGTTGAGATAGAAAAGCACCCGTGTCTGTTGTGTAGTTTTCTTATATTAATCCGTTTTCGGACGTCATACTTTATTTCGCAATATGAAAGGACATCAACAGATCATCCTGTGATACCGTATCACCCTGCTGTACATAAATTTTGTCGACCGTACCAGTAATCTTGGACACAACCGTTGTCTCCATCTTCATAGCCTCTACAGTAAGCAGCGGCATATTCTCTGTTACCGCATCGCCTTCTTTTACAAGCACTTTTCCAACTGTACCCGGGATAGAAGAACCAAGGTGCTGTGGATTTGTCTTGTCTGCTTTCAGCTTGCGGTCCGCTTTGATTTCAAGGTTCTTATCCTGAATCTTGACAGTACGAAGCATACCATTTACCTGGAACGTCAGAGTACGGATACCATTTTCATCCGGTTCGCCTTCCTCCAGATATTTGATCAGAAGCTGTTTTCCCTCACCGATATTCAGGTAAGTTTCCTCACCTTTGCGTAATCCGTAGAAGTAAACGTGGCTCTCCAGACGGGTTACATCATTGTACATCTGGAAATGCTCACAGTAGTCTTCGTAAACCTTCGGATACAGCGCATAACTGATGGCTTTCTGGTTCATAACTTCTTCGGATTTATCATCATAATTGTATTTCTCAATCAGATGCTTCTTGATTGCCTCAAAATCAACTGGTGGGAGTGATTTACCCGGGCGGTCTGTCAGCGGTTCAATGTCTTTCAGAACGATCTTCTGAAGCTCTTTCGGGAATCCGCCATAAGGCTGTCCCATCATACCCTGGAAGTAGGATACGACAGAATCCGGATAGGAGAGTCCGGCACCAGCCGTCAGGATATTCTCTTTTGTCAGACCGTTTTTAAACATAAAGATGGCCAGATCGCCGACCGCTTTGGAAGTTGGAGTAACTTTTACGATATTTCCAAGCAGATCGTTGGCATCTTTGTATAATGCTTTGATGGACTCAAATTCATCTGCAGAACCCATGCTTGTAACCTGAGCTAACAGGTTGGAGTACTGTCCACCAGGAATCTCATATTTGTAAATCTCAGCATTCGGAGCTTTCATATCACTCTCAAACTGCTCGTAAACTTTACGGATGCGTCCGTAGTAACGGCTGAGCTCATCCAGTTCTTCAAAATCAAGACCGGTATCACGTTTGCTTCCGCGCAGAGCTTCTACGACAGCATTCATAGAAGGCTGACTTGTCATGGAAGACATAGACTCAATGGCCAGATCCACGATATCCACACCAGCTTCCACGGCCATCAGAACCGTGCTGACACCGTTTCCGGTAGAATCGTGTGTATGTAAATGGAGCGGTACATGAAGTTCCTGTTTCAGAGCAGTTACCAGTTCTTTTGCGGCACGCGGTTTTAACAGTGCGGCCATATCTTTGATTGCAATGGAATGGCATCCTAAGGACTCCAGTTCCAGAGCCATTTTTACATAATAATCCAGTGTATATTTTGTCTCTGTCGGGCTTGTGATATCGCCGGTGTAGCAGATGGTTCCTTCTACGATTTTGCCGGTTTTTAAAGCTTCCTCAATCGGCATTTTCATATTTTCCACCCAGTTTAAACTGTCGAAAATACGGAACACATCAATACCATGAGCAGCAGAAATTTTGATAAACTCCTGAACCACATTGTCCGGATAGTTGCTGTATCCGACGGCGTTAGAAGCACGCAGCAGCATCTGGATCAGTGTGTTTGGCATACGTTCTCTTAAAAGTTCCAGACGTTTCCACGGAGATTCTTTCAAGAAACGGTAAGCGGTATCATAAGTAGCACCACCCCATGCCTCAACAGAAAATGCATTCTGCATGTATGCGTTTGTAGCGTAAGCAGCACCGCACAAATCTTTACTTCTCATACGGGTTGCCATCAGAGACTGCTGAGCGTCACGCATGGTAGTATCTGTAACGTATAATTTATCTTCTTTCAGAATTTTCTGCATGAAACCTTCTGCACCAAGTTTCAGGAACTCATCACGGGCACCATATACCGGTTTTGACTGATCCAGTTTCGGAAGCACACGGTTCTCATAGTGCGGTTTTTCAACTTTCTGGGAGTTAACGATACGGTCGCCGATAAACTCAATGATCTTGGTCGCACGATCCTGACTCTGTGTGAGCTGGAACAGCTCCGGTGTCTCCTCAATGAAAGTGGTATAACATTTTCCGGCAATGAAAGTCGGATGATGCAGTACATTGATCAGGAACGGGATATTTGTTTTAACACCACGGATACGCATTTCCTGTAATGCACGGATGGATTTGCGTACAGCACCTTCAAAGGTACGGTCGATGGAAATTGCTTTTACCAGAAGGCTGTCGTAATAAGGAGAGATGACAGCGCCGGTGTAAGCATTACCGCCGTCCAGACGGATACCTTTTCCGGAACCGGAACGGTAAACAGTGATCTCACCGGTATCAGGCATGAAGTTGTTTGCCGGATCTTCGGTGGTAACACGGGTCTGGATGGAATAACCGATGCAGTGGATGTCGTCCTGAGATTTGATGTTGATCTCATCGGAATCCAGCGGATATCCTTCCGCTACCAGAATCTGGGACTGTACCAGATCGATATTTGTAATTTCTTCGCTGACGGTATGCTCTACCTGAATACGCGGGTTCATTTCGATAAAATATGGATGGTTGTCTGCATCAACCAGAAATTCCAGTGTACCGGCGTTGCGGTAGCCAACTGCTTTGGAAAGGCGGATGGCAGAGTCAAAAATTGTTTTACGGGTTTCTTCCGGAATGGAAAATGCCGGTGCATACTCAACGACTTTCTGATGACGTCTCTGTACGGAACAGTCACGGTCAAAAAGGTGAACAACGTTTCCGTAATTATCGCCTAAAATCTGAACTTCGATATGTTTTGGCGCGCGCAGATATTTCTCAATGAAGATCTTGTCATCACCAAACGCTTTTTTAGACTCATTTTTTGCTTCGTTAAATTCTTTTTCCAGATCTTCCATCGCGTTTACGATACGCATACCACGTCCGCCACCGCCGTTGGAAGCTTTCAGCATGATTGGAAAACCAACCTCTGCTGCGATTTTTGTTGCTGTATCAATATCTTTAATTGCGTAGTCAACACCAGGAATAATCGGTACCTGGGCATCGATTGCCATTTTCTTGGAAGAAATTTTGTCACCCATTGCATTCATGATCTGACTGGAAGGTCCGATAAATACAATGCCGTTTCTTTCACAGGCATCTACAAAATCCGGATTCTCTGATAAAAATCCGTATCCCGGATGGATAGCGTCAACGTTTGCTGCCAGAGCAATCTTGATGATAGTATCAATGTCAAGATATGCGTCGATCGGTCCTTTTTCCGGATTCAGCGGATAGGATTCATCTGCTTTGGAACGGAAGAGTGCATAACGGTCTTCCTTGGAATAAATGCTGACGGTTGTAATTTCCAGCTCGTTCAAGGCTCGGAATACACGAATGGCGATTTCACCACGATTTGCTACCAGAACTTTTTTGAACTTTCTGATCTGTACCTGATTGTTCATGTGTCATACTCCTTTTTATCAATTGAAATAATTTTCCCCTTAGTGTCTTAGAACGACACCATGTTTAAAAGTATATGGAAGTTGAAAGAAAAATGCAAGAGAAAAAGTGAAAAAATTCAAAAAAGTATGAAAAAATGATAATGTTAAATAAATAACAAGGAAAAATGCAGGAAATAATGCTGGATAATTCAAAAATAAAGTAAAAAATGTATACTATGCAAGATTTACTGCATGATAGTAACGTGATGATGCCATAGAAAATGCATGAAACGATGATGAAAATGCAAAAGATTTGTTGAAAAACAAGAGAAGAATTCGTTGCTTTTGGAGGATGCGATGTAAAATTTACAGTGAATGTAAATGAAAATATGCGTGTGACTCTGACAAATGTGAATTGAGGTAAATGTTCAGAATCACAGCGCATTTAGTATAGAAATTATAAAATAATTAAAGGTTCGCGGTATTCGTTTTTTCGTTGGATACCGGATTTTTTAAAAAGAATCCGGTTGTATAAATTAGCTGCATAAACATCGAGATCCAGAAGTTTCTGCTGTTCTGGCGTTAAGTTCTGGCGTTCTTTTACAATTTTGCGCAGAAGCGGAATCTGACTGTGTGCCTGCAATTCCTTCAGTAAAGGTGAAGCATCTTTTCGGAAACCAAGGATGCGGGCATACGGCGCATAATAGTAAGTTTTGGCAGCATTCAGAAGTTCACCATCAATGCCAAGTAAGGCGTGCAGCAAATAGCGGCTGATGGCTGTGTAGGTCTGGTTTTTGGTCTTTAAATCGGACACAAATTCAGACCAGCAGGTAAATGATTCCAGTTTATTTGCAATGCGCTGTGTCAGATCAGAACGTGTGGTATCGGCGTCAGATGCAGTCGGATGCAGAAGTTGTCGCTGAAGTTCATAATATAACAAGTCAGAAAAATCATCTTCCTGTAAAAATGCATGGCTTTCATATGCAGTCAGCAGCAGTTCGCGAACGGAATCAGGAACCGTGCGTGTCAGCATTTGATTCAACGTATCAAAATTGTTTTTCTGGTCAGAGGTATCCTGAAAAATAAATTTACGCAGGGCAGAAGCACTGGCAAGCGCCGTATCCGTATCCGCATCATGATAGCCTGCACCGGTTCGGGTAACGACAGATGGTGTCAGTTTGCAGTTATGCCGACGGATTGCTTTCATATATTCAATGGCAAGAATATTATTTGGTGAGGCAAGCAACTGTTCAAACTGAGCAAGCGTTTGGCTGTCCATTGAATGATGCTTGGCCTGCTGCAGACAGGTGAGTGCAGCTTTTGCCCGGGCTGCCGGAAAACTACAACCGGATTTTAAGGCCTGATCCAGATATTCCTGAAATATAGGTGGCTCAAATGCAAAAAAGTCAGCTAATCTGCCAAGCAGATTGACATCAGAAGCTGTGTTTGCTTCTGCGCCAAAACTGATCTGAGACACGACACCAAGCGCGTTCAACAGGCAGACACCACCCTGTGCAAAATTTTCCGCACTGGAAGTGGCGGTGATTACCGGCAATTCAATGATCAAGTCGATTCCATTTTCCAGAGCCATTTTTGCACGATCGTATTTGTTTAACAGGGCAGGGGCACCACGCTGGACAAAGTCTCCGCTTATGACGGCAATGCAGTAATCGGCATCTGTATTTTTTCGTGTTTCTTCTATATGAAATGCGTGTCCGTTATGGAACGGATTGTATTCTGCAATGATTCCGGTGACGTTCATAGTATCTGATACTCCTGAGTTTTGAAAAAATTTGTATTGTGGGCAATGTAAGTATTACCAGAGCGCGCCACAGTACTTTTGGATAAGAAAAAGCATAGCATGAATCATACAGAAAAACAAATAAAATTGTGAGGAAAATTTGCAAGAAAACGTATGTTAAGTTCACACGGGCCATTCGTAAAACCCCCTTGATGAGTGAAGTGTAACAGATAATATTATGTATGAAAACAAATGCAATAGAAAAAACTTACAAAAAACCAGTTGGTAACCTCTTGCGAAACAGAAAATTTGAGATATAATAGAAAAGACAGGTATTTTGACGGAAAGTCAAAGTGAAAATGAAGGGAGAACATAAATAATGAACGTATTAGTAATTAACTGTGGTAGTTCATCACTGAAATATCAGCTGATCAACTCTGATACAGAGGCAGTACTTGCAAAAGGTCTTTGCGAGAGAATTGGTATTGACGGAAGACTTACATATCAGAAAGCAGGTCTTGACAAAGAGATTACAGAGGCTCCAATGCCTACACATAAAGAGGCTATCCAGCTTGTACTTGACGCTCTTGTAAATGAGAAAACAGGTGCAATCGCAAGCCTTGCAGAAGTAAATGCAGTGGGACATCGTATCGTACACGGTGGTGAGAAATTCGCTTCTTCAGCAGTTATCACACCAGAGATGCTTGCAGCAGTAGAAGAGTGTAACGATCTTGCACCGCTTCACAACCCGGCAAACTTAATCGGTATTCGTGCTTGCCAGGATCTGATGCCAGGCGTACCGATGGTAGGTGTATTTGATACCGCTTTCCATCAGACAATGCCAGAGAAAGCATATCTCTATGGACTTCCATATGAGTACTATGAGAAATATAAAGTAAGAAGATACGGCTTCCACGGAACAAGCCACAGCTTCGTATCCAAACACGTTGCTGAGTTCCTTGGCAAAGACATCAACAATTCCAAGATCATCGTTGCTCACCTTGGAAATGGTGCTTCCATCAGTGCTGTATTAAATGGCAAATGCGTAGATACATCCATGGGCCTTACACCATTGGAAGGTCTTGTAATGGGAACACGTTCCGGTGATATCGATCCGGCTATCATGGAGTTCATCGCTAAAAAAGAGAACCTTGATATCGCAGGCGTTATGAACGTATTAAATAAAAAATCCGGTGTACAGGGTATTTCCGGACTTTCCAGTGATTTCCGTGACCTTGAGGAAGGTATGGAAGCAGGCAACGAGCGTGCAGCAGCAGCCATCGAAGTATTCAGCTACCGTGTAGCAAAATACATCGGTTCTTATGTAGCAGCAATGAACGGTGTAGATGTGATCGCATTTACAGCAGGTATCGGCGAGAACGCTCCGCTGGTTCGTTCTAAAGTATTAGCATACCTTGGATACCTTGGAATTACTGTAGATGAGGAAGCAAACGGCAAGAGAGGCGATGACATCGTAATCTCTACTCCGGATTCCAAAGTTACAGTTTGTGTCATCCCGACAAACGAAGAGCTTGCAATCGCAAGAGAGACAGTAGCATTAGTAAAATAATTGCTCCAGTTCACTCATCACATGAATTCTGGTAATGATCATGCTTGCATGAGGAATTACCTGAATACATAGTGATGAAGGGAGCGCCTTTTTATGAGCAAAAATAGGAGCGTAGCTACGGAGAAGTCCGAAGGGCGTTTTGCGAATGGCGCGTGTGAACTGCAAAATTATTACACAAAATACAAAAAAATCTGTTGACAAAGGATGATGTTCTGTGTATAATCAACTGAGTGTGATTCAGAACAATTCACTTAGATTCAGATAAATTGGAGGTGTAACGAAATGTCTATTTGTCCAAAAAATAAATCTTCCAAAGGTAGAAGAGATAGAAGAAGAGCAAACTGGAAAATGTCTGCTCCGACTTTAGTAAAATGCAGCAAATGTGGTGAACTTATGGTTCCACACAGAGTATGCAAATCCTGTGGTTCTTACAATAAAAAAGAGATCATCGCAGTTGACTAATTGTCGAAATATGCAATGAAATGAAGGAGTTGAGAGAAATCTCAGCTCCTTTTTTTACGTGGGGAAAGATGCTATATAGTGTTAAATCAGATTGTAGAGGAGTATTTTGGAATAGATTAGGCTTATACTAAGGAATATTATAATCAAATATGTTATACTGAATCAAAGCGAAAATGTTTATTGGAATGATATGCCAAAGAAAGAGGATTAAAAAAAATGAACAAACAACAACTTGCGGCAAAAATCTGGGAATCCGCAAATCGTATGAGATCAAAGATTGAAGCAAATGAGTATAAAGATTATATTCTTGGATTTATTTTTTATAAATATCTGTCTGACAAGGAAGAACGCTGGCTGTTGAGTCAGGATTACACACCAGAGGATATTCAGGAATATGTAAACGAAGAAGACGAAGAAACTGTTGCAAATGCCCAACAAAGTCTGGGATATTTTATTGCATATAAAGATATGTTTTCTACCTGGATTCAGATGGGGCCAGACTTTAGCGTGGATAATGTCAGAACTGCATTGTCTTCCTTTACACGCTTGATTTCTGTATCACATAAACGTGTATTTGAAGGGATTTTTAATACATTGGAAACCGGATTGAGCAAATTGGGTGATAATACGAAATCACAGACAAAAGCAGTTAGTGACCTGATTCAGTTAATCAATGATATACCGATGGATGGAAAACAGGATTATGATGTTCTTGGCTTTATATATGAATATCTGATTAGTATGTTTGCTGCAAATGCTGGAAAGAAAGCAGGAGAATTCTACACACCTCACGAAGTATCTTTGCTGATGTCAGAAATTGTTGCAGACCATTTAAAAGGGCATGAAGCAATCAAAATATATGATCCGACATCTGGTTCAGGATCGTTGTTGATTAATATAGGACATGCGATCGCAAAATATATGGATGACTCGAACCACATCCGTTATTATGCACAGGAATTAAAATCTAATACTTATAATCTTACCAGAATGAATCTAGTTATGAGAGGAATCCTGCCTGACAATATTGTAACAAGAAATGGCGATACTCTGGAGGAAGACTGGCCATATTTTGACGACGCAGATCCGTCAGCAACTTATGATCCACTATATGTGGATGCTGTTGTAAGTAATCCGCCTTATTCTCAACGTTGGGATCCTGATGGAAAAGAAAATGATCCACGTTATGCACGTTATGGTATTGCACCAAAATCAAAGGCAGATTATGCATTCTTGTTACATGATCTGTATCATTTAAAACCAGATGGAATTATGACAATCGTTCTTCCACATGGTGTGTTATTCAGAGGTGGAGAAGAAGGAGAAATTCGTAAAAATCTGATTGAACAGAATAATATTGATACAATTATTGGCTTACCGGCAAATATATTCTTTGGAACAGGTATTCCGACTATTATTATGGTGTTGCGCCAAAAACGTGAAAATACTGACGTTATGATTGTGGATGCATCAAAGGGATTTACCAAAGAAGGAAAAAATAATAAGCTTCGCGCCTGTGATATTCGAAAAATTGTAGATGCAGCTACCGGAAGAATTGATGTGCCTAAATATTCCAGAAAAGTCAGCAGAGAAGAAATCAGAGCGAATGATTATAATTTAAACATACCACGTTATATTGATTCTTCTGAACCATCCGAAAGTTGGGATTTGTATGCATCTATGTTTGGCGGAATTCCAGAAACGGAACTTGTTGCACTGAATGAATACTGGACAGAATTTCCATCGTTAAAACAGGAATTATTTACAACGGATGGTGCATATGCACAGGTGAAAGCAGGCAATTTGAAAAATGTAATTTCAGAAAACGAAGATGTATTACAATTTAAGGAAGAATACCGGGATACTTTTGTGGATCTGAAGGATATATTATCGAATATCTTGATTGATGGGGCAGAAACATTATCTGTCGTAAAAACAGAGGAACAGCTTGTTTCAGATCTTTTACAGAGGTTTGAACATATTTCATTAGTGGATAAATATGAGGCATATGAAATTTTCTATACGGGATATGAGAAAATCTCCGGAGATTTGGAAATAATTCAGGTCGAAGGGATAGCATCCGTTCGACAGGTTGACCCGAACATGGTTGTGAAAAAGAAAAATGGGAACGATACAGAAGTACAGGAAGGATGGAAAGGACATCTACTTCCATTTGAATTAGTTCAGAAATCATTGTTATCGGACGAAGTACAGTCGTTGGATAATAAAAAATCTGAGTTGCAGGAAATACCGTCTGAATTGGATTCGATTTTAGAGGAACTGACGGAAGAAGAAAAGGAAACGATTTCTGATGCATTAAATGATACAAATGATGCATTTGTAGTAAAAAATGTGGCAGTAGTTATAAAATCATTGAAACAGGAAAAGACAAAAGAAGCAAATTCCTTGATTTTAAAACTTCAGAGAGTAACCAATCTGAATAAAGAAGAAAAACAGTTAAAATCAGAAATTAAATTAGCGGAAGAAGACTTGCATTTAAAGACAAAAGAAGTGATTGAGAATCTGAGTGAAGAGAATGTAAGAGAATTATTACAACTTAAATGGATTACGCCGATTTGTGATGAGCTGATGAGACTTCCTTATAGTTGTGTAGATAAACTTCAGAAGTCTATTGATGCGTTATCAAAAAAATATGAAGACACATATGCAAACATTGAAAATGAAATCCAAGAAGCAGAGGCATCGTTGTGTGAAATGATGTCGGAATTGACAGGAAGCAAAGCTGACATGGCTGCAATTCGTGAATTTCAGAAATTGTTGGGAGGTAAATTTTGATGAAAAATACAAAGATGCCCGCAATTCGATTCAAGGGATTCAATGATGATTGGGAACAGTGTAAGTGGATGAATTCTGTAGATATTTCAACTGAAATGGTAGACCCAGCCTCAGGGGAATATGATGATATGCCACATATTGCCCCTGGAAATATTGAGTCATTTACAGGTCAAATTTTAGATAATGTAAGGACGGTAAAAGAAGAGCAACTTATTAGCGGAAAATTTAGATTTAGACCAGATGATGTTGTGTATGGAAAGATAAATCCTCAGCTTGGAAAATACTTTTATGCTAGTGTTGACGGGCTTACCAGCGCAGATGCATATGTGTTTAAAGGAAAAAATGGCATAAGACAGAAGTTCTTGTTTTCGATGTTACAGACTAGTGATTTCTTTAAATATTCAGTGTCTGTTTCAAAACGATCGGGGATGCCAAAGATTAATAGAGATGAGTTAAATGCCTATGCATTTCTTGCTCCTAGTGAAGAGGAACAAGATAAAATTGGTAACTTTCTTTTGGAAATAGACCATCTCATCACTCTTCACCAGCGAAAGTTGGAAAAAATAAAATTAATGAAAAAATCGATGTTGGGAAAAATGTTCTCGCGAGATGCTGAAAGTGTTCCGAAAATACGATTTGATGGATATACTGATGATTGGGAACAGCGTAAGTTTGGAGATTTAGCAGATTATAAGAAGGGACCGTTTGGAAGTGCGTTAAAAAAAGATATTTTTGTTCCAAAATCCGATACAACTGTCAAAGTGTACGAACAGCAAAATGCTATCAATAAAGATTGGCATCTGGAAAGATATTTTATCACTGAAAAGTATGCAAATAAACTTTCTGGATTTAGAGTTGAAGGTGGAGACATTATTGTTTCGTGTGCTGGAACAATCGGCGAAACATATGAATTACCAATGGATGCAGAGCCTGGAATTATAAATCAAGCGTTGATGAAGATAAAAGTTAAAGAGTCAATTGTGAATAAAAAGATGTTCAATATACTCTTTACGAACATGATTGATGACTTTACTAGAATCCATAGTAATGGATCTGCTATTAAGAATATTCCCCCTTTTAGCGATTTGAAACCAATGGAAGTATTTGTTCCGGAAATAAATGAGCAGAATAAAATTTCATTTTATTTTTCTAATCTTGACCGCCTCATCACGCTTCACCAGCGAAAATTAGAAAAATTGAAAAAAGTTAAAAAATCTCTGTTAGAGCATATGTTTCCTATGGAAAAATGATGTTGACAGACACTTTAACAAACGTGAAAAAATATATACTAATTCTTTTAAAGGGTGTAAGTTAAAATGAGAACATTTAAAAAGAATTTTCAGACAAGATGGACAGATAGTTACTTAATAAGTACATTTTTCTTGGGAACAGCGTAAGTTGGGAGAGTATGTAAGCATAACATCTGGCGAAGCACCTTCAAAATTTGAAGTAGGAACAGAATTGTATGTTAAAGTAGATGATTTGAACTACAATGATAAATATGTTGTTGATACTCAAAATAAAGTTGCTGAGCATTCAACCATAAAAAGAGTAACAAAAGGAAGTGTTATTTTTCCGAAAAGAGGCGCGGCTATTATGACCAATAAAGTCCGTATTTTGGGCATTGATAGCTATATGGATACGAATATGATGTCACTTAGTTCTGAAAAATTAGATTCGGAATTTTTGTATAATGTCATTTCTAAAGAAGGTTTATACAAGATTGCTGATACATCAACTATTCCGCAGATAAATAATAAACATATTGAACCGTATGAAGTTATAATACCATCATTAGATGAGCAAAAGCAAATTGGAGTGTATTTCCGTAGCCTCGATCACCTCATCACTCTTCACCAACGAAAGAAAAATTTGTATTTAAAAGGCTATTTTAGGAGAAAAAATATGATTGGATTTGATAAAGAAGCAGATTTCGAACAGGCACTTATCACCGCACTTCAGAGTAATGGATGGGAGAAGCAGGTGATTCAGCATCCGACGGAAGAACAGTTAATTCAAAATTGGGCAGATATTTTATTTGAAAATAACAGGGATATCGATCGTTTGAATGATTGTCCATTGCTGCAGGAAGAAATGGATGAACTGATTGAACAGATTAAACGATTACGAACGCCATTAGCTTTAAATAGTTTTATTAATGGAAAAACAGTATCGATTACCAGAAAAAATCCAAAGGATACGTTACATTATGGAAAAGAAGTAAGTCTGAAAATATATGACCGTATGGAAATTGCGGCGGGACAGAGCCGTTATCAGATTGTGCAGCAACCGTTGTTTCCACGTCATCAAAAGGTGTTACAGGATCGACGCGGAGATTTGATGTTGTTAATTAATGGTATGCCATTATTTCATATTGAGTTGAAGAGAAGCGGAATTCCCGTGTCTGAAGCATGTAATCAAATTGGAAAATATGCACATGAAGGCGTTTTTACGGGATTATTTTCATTGATTCAGGTTTTTGTTGCAATGAATCCGGATGAAACTTTATACTTTGCAAATCCGGGACCAGATGGCAAGTTAAACTCAGATTTTTTCTTCCATTGGGCAGATTTTAACAATGAGCCGATTAATGACTGGAGAAAAGTTGCATCTACTATTTTATCAATACCGATGGCACATCAGCTTATTGGTTTTTATACCGTTGCGGATGATTCAGATGGTATTTTGAAAGTAATGCGTAGTTATCAATATTATGCAGCAAATAAGATTTCTGACAGAGTTTCAAAAAATGACTGGACAGCAGGAAAGCAATTAGGTGGTTATATCTGGCATACAACAGGATCAGGAAAGACAATGACTTCTTTCAAATCGGCGCAGTTGATTGCCAATTCCAGAGATGCTGATAAAGTGGTGTTTTTAATGGATCGAATTGAACTTGGAACGCAGTCTTTGAAAGAATATCGTGCATTTGCGGATAATGCAGATGATATTCAGGAAACGGAGGATACCGTAGCTTTAATTGGAAAATTAAAAAGTATTGATCCAAAAGACACATTGATCGTTTCTTCCATTCAGAAAATGAGTAATATCCGGGAAGATGCGGCCAGCAAAATGCAGACGAAAGACCTGTTAGATATGCAGTCAAAGCGCTTGGTATTTATTATTGATGAGTGTCATCGATCTACGTTTGGTGAGATGCTGAGCAATATTAAAAAGACGTTTCCAAATGCATTATTCTTTGGCTTTACGGGAACACCTGTTTTTGAAGAAAATGAGAAAGCATTAAATACCACTGCAGATGTATTTGGAGATGAATTGCACAGATACAGTATTGCGGATGGAATACGAGACAAAAATGTATTGGGATTTGATCCGTCTATGGTAATGGTTTACCGTGATAAGGAGTTGCGACAGGTGGTTGCGTTGCAGCAGGCAAAGGCAAATTCTGTGGAAGAGGCAGTTGCAGATCCGGCAAAGAGTAAAAAGTATTATCAGTTTATGTCGGAACAGGACATTCCAATGGCTGGTGAAAAGAAAGAGGATGGATCTTATCTGAAAGGAATCGAGGATTATTGCCCAAAAGAACAGTATGAGACAGAGGCCTATCAGGATGCTGTTGTGGAGGATATTGCTGAAAACTGGCTGACAATGAGCAGAGGTAATGAGTTTCACGCAGTTTTTGCAACCAGCAGCATTCCGGAGGCAATTCAATACTATCAAAAGTTTCGAAAACGAATGCCTGACCTTCGGGTGACAGGACTTTTTGATCCGACAATTGATAATCAGGGTGGACAGAAATCATTAGACAAAGAGGACGGATTAAAAGATATGCTGATTGAATATAATGATAGATATGATCAGCATTTTGATATTGGTGGTTATGCAAAGTTTAAAAAGGATGTGGCAGCGCGGCTTTCTCATAAGAAGCCGTATGAACGTATTAAACCGGATCAACAGCTTGATCTTTTGATTGTAGTAAATCAGATGTTGACAGGATTTGATTCGAAATGGATCAATACATTATATTTGGATAAAGTGCTGGTTTACCAAAATTTGATTCAGGCTTTTTCCAGAACAAACCGACTTTTTAACATCAACGAAAAACCGTTTGGATCTATTCGCTATTATCGATTGCCGCATACAATGAAACGAAATATTGAAGATGCGGTAAAATTATATTCTGGTGACAGACCAAGAGGATTGTTTGCAGATCATTTACCAGATAATATTGAGCATATGAATCATACATTCAGGGGAATGCTAGATTTGTTTCAAAGTGCTGGTATTCCAGAATTGGATCGTGTACCGGACGATATATCCGCAAAAGCAAAATTTGCAAAATTGTTCCGTGAATTTTCTACTTATTTACAGGCAGCACAGATTCAGGGATTTGTATGGGAAAAGAAAACCTATGAACGGACGGTAGATGATGTTGAAAACAAAGAAACCATAGAGGTTTTGGCAACTGAAAATCAGTATCATATATTACAATTGCGTTATAAGGAATTGCGTGGTCCAGGTTCTGAAAATGGTGGAAGTGGGGAAGTACCATTTTCTATTGATCCGTATCTGACAGAACAGAATACAGGTGTCATTGATTATAATTATATGAATTCACGGTTTGAAAAATGGAAGAAGCAATTAGAACAGCCTGATATTTCACAGGAAACTTTGGATGCTACTTTGGAGGAATTACATAAATCATTTGCATTTCTTTCACAAGAAGAACAGAAGTACGCGAATTTATTTTTACATGACGTGCAAACGGGGGATGTGAAGTTACAAGAAGGTGTAACATTCCAGGATTATATTTATCAATATCGAAATAATGTGAAAAATGAACAGGTTCACAAATTGCATAGATATTTTGGAATAGAAGAAGGCTTAGTTTATCAGATGTTGGACAGCAATGTGACAAAAGATAATCTGAATGAATATGGTCGATTTGATGCTTTGAAAGCAACCATTGTGAAAGAAAAAGCGGTAGAATACTATACTAAGAAAGAAGGTAAGAAGGTTCCATTGTTCCGGGTAAATAACAGAGTGAATTCTTTGTTGACGGAATTTCTTTTAGAGGGAGGAAAGGATATTCCTGACCCGTCTGAAGGCGAGAACTAATATAATATCAGTAGTCCTTCACCGAGGCTGAAAACTAGGAGGTTTCTTATGCTTGAGGAAATAAAGGCTACTGATTTATTTAAAGATTACTATGCACAATGGGTTCATATTTACAAAGAAGGTGCAATTCGTGATGTAACACTTGCAAAATATAAGATGTCGCAGACATGGCTGGAAAAACTGATCCCAAATTTAAAATTGTGTGAAATGACACGGATTAATTATCAACAGATGCTGAATGATTATGCTTTATATCATGAGAGGCAGACAACAATGGATTTTCATCATCAACTGAAAGGTGCAATTCTGGATGCTGTAGATGAAGGGTTGATTGATAGGGATCCGACAAGAAAGGTGATTATTAAAGGTAAGACACCTGCAAATAAGAAAATTAAATATCTGAATCAGTTTGAATTACATGAACTTCTTACAAGTCTTCACTTGGGAAATGAAGTAAATTGGGAATATTTTATTCTGTTGGTGGCAAAAACAGGAATGCGCTTTTCTGAGGCGTTGGCACTTACACCAAAAGATTTTGATTTTGCACATCAGACATTATCCATTAGTAAAACGTGGAATTATAAAGGAAATGGTGGATTTGCACTAACAAAGAATAAGTCATCCGTACGGAAAATTCAGATTGACTGGCAGACAGTTATGCAATTTGCAGAACTGACAAAGAATTTACCGTCTGAAGAACCTATTTTTGTAAAAAAGCAAGAAGATGGAAATTATCAGCAAGTATATAATTCAACGGTAAATGGTATTTTGGAAAGATATTGTAAAAAATTAAAGATATCTACGATTTCTGTTCATGGCTTGAGACATACACATGCGTCCATTTTACTTTTTGCAGGGGTATCAATTGGAAGTGTGGCAAGGCGGCTTGGACATGCTAGTATGACGACAACGCAGAAAACATATTTGCATATTATTCAGGAGTTAGAAAATCAAGATATTGATTTGGTTATGAGATCATTGGCAAATCTTACCTGATAATGTACAATAGAACTAAACTAACATAATAAACTGAGGTGAAGGGCTCTGTTTTTATGCAACGATAGGATATAAATCATACGGAGTGGGAAGGAGTATAGTAGATGCTTAAAAAGAATGGATGGTGTTGGTATTTCTCTGGCGAAGAAGGAAAACTAGATTCGGAAAAGTGTGGTAAATGGATGTTTTTCTTTCAAAATCAGAGAAAGGCAATGGATATTTGCGAGAAAGCGATAAAAGAAAAGGTATGTTATGAATGTAAGTGTACGGATATGGATGTACAGCAAGTGAGCACAGGAGTTGTGTGTTTTTATCTAAATGGGGATGATGTAGAAAATCATAAACGTGTGATTTGTTTTATGATAGAAAATGATTTGATTCGAAAAACGAGGACGGGAAAATATTATAATATTAGCTTCAAATTTGACGAACAAACCTGTGCGGGGGAGTACGGTGCAGATTTTGAAGGAAAGATTAAATTGGAGAATTTTATTGATCTAAAAACCGGGGAATGGATTCTGTAAAACACGATGTTATTTGCGGAGGCGATAATTTGATAGAAAGACAAATAAATTCACTGTCGGAGTATGTGAAGGTGGTTTGTGAAAAACAGAAAGAATTAATAGACAACGGTGGGGACAAAAAAGAAGTACTGTTGTTTCGTGGACAGTCCAATAAAAAATATGATTTAATACCATCTCTTGGGCGTAAACGGGAATGGATTGAGAAAGAACGTGATATGATTGAACTGGCTCAAAACAAGCTTCCTGATGTTTTTTCGAAAAATTTAATGCCAATAGAGTTGTTGGCATTGTTACAGCATCATGGTGTTCCAACAAGGTTACTTGATATAACAGAAAATGCATTGGTTGCGTTATATTTCGCTTGTTGTGATGTAGAGAAAGAATCGGAAAATGTTTCGGCTGGTGAAGTTATATGTTTCAAAAATAATGAATTAGATATTGCTTCATATCCAATTTATAATGGAATTGCAGAAAGTTATAAATTTACTAAAGCATCGATGTGTGAACTGGATTTTTTTTATGATAATATTATTGAACAATCATATTTTTTAGAGCAAAAAAGGTTATTTAAGAATCATGACAATCAGTATGGAGCAGAGTGGATTGAGGAGTGCATAAAGGAACCGATATTTATATATGCACCAGTAAGAAGTATGCGTCAGCAAGTACAAGGTGGAAGATATATATTATTTCCTAATAAAGTAATTTCCGGGCAGAGAAAAAAATATTTTTGTAAAGGAATAGAAGCAATACCTAAAGATACATCTTGTGTTTCAGGAAGACTTATTATTCCGAGAGAAATAAAAAAGGAAATATTAAAAGAATTAAGCATATTTGGAATTGCGGAAGAAACATTATTTGCTGACAGTATTGATAGTGTTTGTAAAGGAATAAAGGGACAGTTTTAATAAAATATCTGGCTTTTTTGACAGAAAAGTGCTAAAGTAATAAGACAACGTGTTTTGGGATGGAGAAGATTACGGAGGTACAAAAAATGCAACCAATGTATGTATCAATTCAACAAAAAGAAACAGGCAATCGAATCAAGAGTTTGCTGAAGCAGAATGGCTATACGGTCAAAGATATTCAAGGAGCTATGGGATTTGAAAATCCTCAGGCGGTGTACAAATGGCTGTCTGGAAGATCCTTGCCAAGCATCGACAATTTTATTATTTTGAGCAGATTATTGCATACCAGTATAGAAGATATCCTCGTCATTGACGGGGATATTGTTCGTTTATGGAGCGGTTACCTTATTTTGTATAAAAATTAACCGTCTTTCGAAAAAATATTCCCCAATAGGATTTGGGTGTCAAAACACCCAAATTTTGATTACACGGATTGTTCCGTGCTTTGCACTCCCACAATCCTTCCCGCTATTCGCATATCGTGGGATAAAAATCCCACTTTTATGCTCATATCGGGGCGTGTCCCAAGGTCATTCATCCACCCTTGTGCAAGCACAGGTGGACTCAGACCTTTTGACACTGTAATCCCAAAGTATAATAATACTTTCCTTTGTAAACCAGCAGTTTAGTGAAATATAAACGACAAGGTGTTATAGTAAATACAACAGCAGAAGTAAAATGATAATGAGAAGGAGGATTTGTTATGCAGAAGATGACATCAGCCTATGCGAATAAAAAATTAAAGAGCCTGGAAGAGGATAAGGCATTTTGGGTAAATAAGGAAGCAACTTCATGTACTTATATCGCGGCAATTAATGAAGAGCCGGTGATCCCGGAATATGACTATTTGGAAGTGGCACAGACCATTGAAGATATCGATGCTAAGATAGCGGTGCTCAAGCATGCAATCAATCTGAATAATGCTATGGCAAAAGTACCGGTTGGCGATGAGGAAATGAGCATTGATACAATTTTGGTCAAGATGGCTCAGTTAAACAAACGTAAAAATGTACTTGATATGATGCGTAAGCAACTTCCGAAGGAACGGCTTGATAATTCTTACCGGGTCAGAAATTCGATAGCAGAATATCGTTATATCAACTATGATTTGACACTGATCAAACAGGAATACGAGCGTGTATCTGATATGATTTTGTTAATGCAGATGGCGCTTGATAAATATAATCAGACTGTAGAATTTGAAGTGGATTTTTGATGAGAGAATTCCCTGCACTTTTGATGAATCTGTAAGATGTTTAGAGTGATAAAATATCAAAGTTATCCGTACAAGATTGAACATACATAGCGCGGAAAAAGCAGATGGGTTATTGTTTATTGATATGATTTATTTGTTATATGTTATTTCTTAAAGTTATGGTTCAAAGTTCAGTTTTTTTGAACAGGAAAAAAATAATCAAAAAAATCTTGTAAAAAACCTGCAGGAAACTGCTTGTGTGGAGGTTCGGTTACATACACAATATTTTGACAAAAATTGGAAAATAAGGAAAATATGAAAAATCGACTGTGTATTGGAAATGGATATACAGTCGATTTTTTTGGTAGTAATAGGAATCAGACTTGTAGCGGATAATACCGCCAGATAGAAGAGTATGTACAATTCCGGCAAATCGTTCATTGACATCTGTTTTATCTTTGATAAAATAGGATAGACATGAAATGATTGATATTTTATAAAGCATGAGAGAATGAAAAGGTGACACAACATATGAGCAAAATTGGATTAATTGTAGAAGGTGGCGGAATGAAATGTGCCTACAGTGCAGGCATTCTGGATGCTTTCATGGATGAAAATATTACATTTGACTATGCCATCGGGGTGTCAGCGGGATCTGCTAATGTGGCATCTTTCCTGGCAGGACAGCGTGGCCGTAATCTTCGTTATTATACGGACTGGATCAAAGATCCCGGCTATTTTGGAGTGAAAAGTTTTATCAAAACCGGAAATCTGTTCGGTTTACAGCATATTTACGGTGATATGACAAACTCTACCGGTGTGGATCCGATTGATTTTCCGGCATTGAGTGCGAATCCTACGGAATACTGGATCGTGGCGACCGATGCGGCAACAGGAACACCGGTATATTTTCCAAAGAGTAAAATGAAACAGGATGATTATCGTTGTATTATGGCTTCCTGTGCATTGCCGGCAGCATGCAAACCGATTGAAATCGATGGAAAACTGTATTATGACGGCGGCGTGACGGATGCGATTCCGGTACAGCGTGCCCTGGATGACGGCTGTGACAAGATCGTTGCGATTTTATCAAAACCGAGAAGTTTTGTGAAAAAACCGGAGGGTATGCGTTTCTTATACAGCAGAATGTGCCGTAAATTCCCGAATACAGTAAAAGCGCTGGATAACCGTCATATCATGTATGGCAAATGCCAGAAGCAGCTGTTTGATCTGGAGAAGGAAGGCAAGGCATTTATTTTTGCACCGAGCAACCCACCGAAAATGAGTACATACACCATGGATCGGGAAGTAGAGCAGCAATTATATGATCTTGGAATGAAGGATTTTCATGATGGCGAGGCTCAGTTGAAAACTTTTCTTACAGTGTAATATTTACTGAAAAAACGGGAAAAAGTTTTACATCTGGATAAGAAAAATCGGTTGATTTATACATAGACATAGTGTATATTTTTTAGTGGATGGACAAGAGACGGAGGAAAAAGTATGAGCGAAACAGTCCGCGTAGTAGTGGATGCCATGGGCGGCGATAACGCACCGGGAGAAATCGTAAAAGGTGCCGTGGAAGCAGTTCAGGCAGAAAATGATATCAAAGTATTTCTGGTAGGCAGACAGGATGCTGTCAATGCAGAACTTGAGAAATACACGTATGATAAGGAAAAAATCGAAGTCGTACATGCCGAGGAAGTCATTGAGATGGCAGAGCCGCCGGTAAATGCGATTCGTAAGAAGAAACAGTCATCTCTGGTAATCGGAATGAATATGATTAAGCATCAGGAAGCAGATGCCATTGTGACCGCAGGAAGTACCGGAGCAACTTTGGTTGGAGGTCAGGTACTGGTTGGAAGAATTAAAGGCATTGAGCGTCCGCCATTGGCGCCGTTAGTTCCGACAGAGAAGGGAGTTTCACTTCTGATTGACTGTGGAGCAAACGTGGATGCGCGTCCGTCACATCTGGTGCAATTCGCCCAGATCGGATCTATTTATATGGAGAACATTGTCGGAATTAAGAATCCGAGAGTGGCGATACTGAACATCGGAGCAGAAGAAGAAAAAGGCAATCAGCTGGTGAAGGAGACATTCCCACTGCTGAAAGAATGTCCTGGTATTAATTTTATCGGAAGTATCGAAGCACGCGAAATTCCGCACGGTGGCGCAGATGTTATCGTCTGTGAGGCATTCGCGGGAAATATCGTACTGAAACTGTACGAAGGTGTGGCAGCAACGTTACTTTCCAAGGTAAAAGAGGGACTAATGTCATCTCTCCGGTCTAAAATTGGAGCACTTTTGATTAAACCTGCATTAAAACAGACACTGAAGTCCTTTGATGCCTCCCAGTACGGTGGAGCTCCTCTGCTTGGACTGAATGGTCTGGTGGTCAAGACACACGGCAGTGCGAAGGCAAGTGATGTGAAGAATTCCATTCTTCAGTGTGTGACCTTCAAGCAGCAGGACATTAATGGTAAGATCAAAGAGCATATTATTGTAGAAAAATAACAGGGAGGGAGGATTTGCGTCATGGAATTTGATAAAATTAAAAATATCATCAGTGAAGTGTTAAGCATCGATGCTGACGGTATTACAGAAGAGACTACTTTTGTGGATGATCTTGGAGCAGATTCCTTGGATATTTTCCAGATTATTATGGCAATCGAGGAAGAATTTGAGATCGAGATTCCGACAGAAGAAGCAGAAAAAATTACAACTGTTGGCGATGCTGTAGAGCAGATTAAGAAAGCATTGTAAGAATCAGTATAACAGGAAAATGGATGCTGTTGCAGTGAGTATTTTTGCAGCAGCATCCATTTGTGGATTAAACAGGAGGAAGAATATGGAACAGATCAAAGAGTTTCAGGAGAAAATCGGTTATCAGTTTCAGCAGGAAGGCTTGCTTCGTCAGGCTTTGACACACAGCTCCTATGCCAATGAGCATCGGATGAAGAAATTATCCGACAACGAGCGTCTGGAGTTTCTGGGTGATGCAGTACTGGAAATTGTAACCAGTGACTTTTTATATCATGAGCATTCAGATGTACCGGAGGGAGAACTGACCAGAGTGCGTGCAAGCATTGTATGTGAGCAGACATTGGCTTTTTGTACCAGAGCACTGAACCTGGGAGATTATCTTTTCCTTGGAAAAGGTGAGGATCAGACCGGTGGCAGAAAGAGAAAATCTATTTTGTCGGATGTATTTGAGGCAATTATCGGAGCTATTTATCTGGATGGTGGTTTTGCTAATGCAAAAGAGTTTATTCACCGTTTTGTGCTGAATAATGTAGAGCATATGCAGCTCTTTTATGATAGCAAGACTATCCTGCAGGAAATCGTGCAGGGAGATGAGCATAGCGGAAAGCTGGAGTATGTGCTGGTAGATGAGAGTGGTCCGGATCACAACAAGAACTATACCGTGGAAGCCCGCATTGGAAATAAGAGCTACGGCTGCGGGGAAGGTCATACAAAGAAAGCAGCAGAACAGGAAGCTGCATATCAGGCAATTCTGGCGTTGAGAAAGAAGGACAAGTAAGGGATACACGCAGAATCAAAGGTGAGATTTTGAACGTATCGAAAGAGTAAACGGAGGAATGTATGTATCTTAAATCAATCGAGGTACACGGTTTTAAATCCTTTGCCAATAAAATTGTATTTGAATTTCATAACGGAATCACCGGTATCGTAGGGCCAAACGGCAGTGGAAAAAGTAATGTTGCGGATGCGGTGCGTTGGGTGCTTGGTGAGCAGAAAGTAAAACAGCTGCGAAGTTCCAGTATGCAGGACGTTATTTTTGCAGGAACGGAGAACCGCAAACCGGTTAGCTTTGCCTATGTGGCAATTACGTTGGACAACTCCGATCACAAACTTCCGCTGGATTATAATGAAGTGACAGTGGCACGACGGGTATATCGTTCCGGTGAGAGTGAGTACCTGATTAACGGCACACAGTGTCGTTTGAAGGACGTGAATGAGCTTTTTTATGATACCGGTATTGGTAAAGAGGGGTATTCCATCATCGGTCAGGGACAGATTGATAAAATCCTGAGTGGAAAACCGGAAGAACGTCGGGAATTGTTTGACGAGGCAGCAGGAATTGTAAAATTCAAGCGCAGAAAAGCAACGGCGTTGAAAAAACTGGAAGACGAACAGCAGAATCTGGTGCGTGTCAACGATATTTTATCAGAGTTGGAACGTCAGGTAGGACCGCTGGAGCGTCAGGCAGAACATGCCAAAATTTATCTGAAGAAAAAAGAAGAATTAAAAGACTGTGATCGAAACCTGTTTTTGATTGAGATGGATCGTATGAATACCGAACTGCGGAAATTAGAGCAGAAATGTGGCATCACGGAGCATCAGCAGAAGGAAACGACACAGAATTTTGAAAAAGCAAAGACCAGATACGAAGAACTGGAAGAAAATGTTGCAAAAGCGGATGAACGGATCGGTGAACTGCAGCAGCGCATGAACGAGACTGGTGTTTCCAGAGAAAAACTGGAAGGTCAGATCAACGTACTGCGGGAGCAGATTTATACGGCACAGCAGAATGAAGAACATGTGAAGAGCCGTATTGAAGCATTGGAAGCAGACGTGGAGCGTCAGCGCAGATCCGGTGAAGAATATAGCAGCAAACAGGCAGAACTGGAAGAAAAAATCCGGGAGACGGAGCAGAAAAAGGCAACTTTGACGGAACGTCTGGAGAATCTGCGAAAAGAAACGACCGCTATGGAGCAGCAGATCGAAGATGGCAAAGCAGAGATTTTACATCTGTTGAATGCCCGTGCTTCTATGAAAGCAGAGCAGCAGCGTCTGAAAACGATGCAGGAACAGGCTTCCATCCGCCGGGCGCAGTTAAATAAAGAACTGCTGGAACAGAAAAGCGGCGGAAATGATGTCAGTGGCTTGCTGCAAAAGCAGGAAAAAGAGCTGGCTGAATTAAAAGAAAACATCGCTTCCATGGAAGAAGAAAAAGCTTCCATGGAGCAGAAACGAAGCAACTGGCGGCAGCAGTTTGAGGAATTGCGCGGAAAGATGGATCAGTGCAAGGAAGAGTTCCACAAGGATAGTTCCAGACTGGAATCCCTGCGCAATATTGCGGAACGTTATGACGGCTATGGAAACAGTATTCGCCGCATTATGGAGCGCAAGGCGGATACACCGGGCATTCATGGTGTCATTGCTGATCTGATCAAGGTGGACAAGCGGTATGAGACTGCGATAGAGACAGCTCTTGGCGGAAGTATTCAGAATATCGTAACCGATAACGAGGATACTGCCCGTCAGATAATTGAATATTTGAAGAAAAACCGTTATGGTCGTGCCACATTTTTACCATTGACGAGTGTGTCGGCACCGGAGCATGTTCCGGCAGAGAAAGCATTGGGCGAAAACGGTGTCATCGGAATTGCAAGCAGTCTGGTACACACGCAGCCGCAGTATGAGAAAGTGGCAGGGTTGCAGTGGCGAGAAAGTTCCGTTATTCCCTGCGTATCGTCACACTGGAGGGTGAGTCCTTACAGCCGGGCGGTTCCATGACTGGTGGTGCGTTCCGTAACAACAGCAATCTGCTTGGACGAAATCGTGAAATTGAAGTGCTGGAAAAACAGATCGCAGAATATCGGGAGCAGGCGCAGGAAATCCGCAACCGTATGGAAGATGTCAAGACGGCAAATGCGCTTTTGAAAGACGATTACGAGGAACTGCAGGTCAATCTGCAGCAGGCATATTTACATAAAAATACTCTGGAAATGGAGACCGGACACATCCGTGAGCAGCAGGAAAAACAGGAAGTTGCCTACGCCGGTATTCATGAAGAAATCGCAAAAATTGATGCGGATAAAACTGCATGGAATGCAGAGCAGGAGCAGATGGCAGAGCAGATGCAGCTGTCTGTAAACCAGGAAAATGAGATTACAGAGCAGAATAAGACATTGGCTCAGCAGGTGGAAAATAAAAATCTTGAGATCGAGAGTGTATCGCAGGATCTGAATGAGATTTTACTTGAGATTGCACAGAAACAGCAGCAGAAATCCTTCCAGCAGCAGAATATCCAGCGAATCGCGGAGGAAATCCGCCGTCTGGAACAGGAAAAAGCGCAGATTTTGCATGACAGTGCCAACAGTGAATCTGTCATTGAAGAACGGGAAGCCCAGATCAGACAGCTGCAGGAGCAGTCAGAAGAGACCGTTCAGCAGAAGACAGAACTGGATGAAAAGTTAGCTGCTATCCGTGGGGAAAAAGAGACGATGCTGGCAGAACAGAAAACTTTCTTTACCCAGCGGGAAGAACTCTCCCAGATTATGAGCAATCTGGACAAAGAGATGTTCCGACTGAACCAGCAGAAAGAAAAGACGGAAAATGCACAGGAATCCCTGAATAACTACATGTGGGAAGAATATGAGATCACCTATCATGCGGCAAAAGAGCAGGAAGTTCCGGAAGAGATCAATGTATCGGATCTGAAAAAACAGATCGCAGAGATCCGAAACGAGATCCGCAAGCTTGGAAATGTCAATGTCAATGCCATTGAGGAGTACAAGGAAGTTTCCGAGCGTTATGAGTTCTTACATGCACAGCATGCGGATCTGGAGGAAGCAAAAGCAAGTCTGGAGAAGATCATTACGGATCTGGATGAGGGAATGCGTAAGCAGTTTGCAGAGAAATTTGCGGATATTCAGACAGCGTTTGATAAAACCTTTAAGGAGCTGTTTGGCGGCGGAAAAGGTTCTCTGGAACTGACCGGCGAGGAAGAAACCAAGGATATTCTGGAATGCGGCATCCGAATCATTGCACAGCCGCCTGGAAAGAAACTGCAGAATATGATGCAGCTTTCCGGCGGAGAGAAAGCGCTGACCGCCATTGCGCTGCTTTTTGCCATCCAGAACTTAAAACCGTCACCGTTTTGTCTGTTGGATGAGATTGAGGCGGCGCTGGATGATTCCAACGTTGACCGTTTTGCAAATTATCTGCATAAGCTGACAAAAAATACACAGTTTATTGTCATTACCCACCGACGTGGAACAATGACGGCGGCAGACCGTCTGTATGGTATCACCATGCAGGAGAAAGGTGTGTCTGCACTGGTTTCTGTAAACCTGATTGAAAAAGAATTGGATGCATAAGAATTCAAAGTAAGAGTGTCAAGAGCATTTCTGGATTTGAAGTATTGCAAAGTACGATTGTTTTTTGTGAGAAAATAATTTGCAGATAATTATTATAAGAACGAACAAAGAAAATTTGATTTCAACTATATTTGAGGGAGGAAGAGACGTATGGCAGAAGGAAAAGAGAAAAAAGGCTTTTTTAAGCGTTTAGTCAGCGGACTGACTAAGACCCGTGACAATATCGTGTCCGGATTTGATTCTATTTTTAGCGGATTTTCCCATATCGATGACGATTTTTATGAGGAATTAGAAGAAATCCTTGTCATGGGTGATATCGGAATCCGTGCCACAGAGGAAATTATCGAAAATCTGAAGCAGAAAGTAAAAGAAAACCACATCAAAGAACCGGCAGACTGCCGGGAGCTGCTGATCAACAGTATCAAAGAGCAGATGTATGTGGGTGATACTGCATATCGTTTTGAAGAAGAAAAATCCGTTGTTCTGGTAATCGGCGTAAATGGTGTTGGAAAGACAACAACCATTGGAAAATTAGCCGGAAAACTGAAAAACCAGGGCAAAAAAGTAATTTTGGGTGCTGCTGATACCTTCCGTGCCGCAGCCGGAGAACAGCTGACTGAGTGGGCGCACCGCGCAGGCGTAGAGATCATTGGTGGTCAGGCAGGCGCGGATCCGGCATCTGTAATCTATGATGCGGTGGCAGCTGCCAAAGCAAGAAATGCGGACGTACTTCTGTGCGACACAGCAGGACGTCTTCATAATAAAAAGAACCTTATGGAAGAACTTCGCAAAATATACAAGATTCTGGAGAGAGAGTATCCGGATGCATATCTGGAGACACTGGTAGTACTGGATGGTACCACCGGACAGAATGCTCTTGCACAGGCGAGACAGTTTGCGGAGGTCGCAAATGTCAACGGTATCATCCTTACCAAGCTGGATGGAACTGCCAAAGGTGGTATTGCAGTTGCTATACAGGCAGAATTTGGTATTCCTGTTGTGAATAAACGTGTTTCCGTGACACCGATTGCTTTAATCGGCGGTGTGGCATGCCATACGACAGAAGATTTTGTATCTATAGCGAAGACACTGGATCGTGCGGCAAAAACAATCGGCGTAAACTTTATCGGCGGATATTCAGCTCTGGTATGTAAGGGTATGACACCGGCAGAAGAACTGCTGATCCGTTCTATCCCACAGGCACTGGCAGTGACAGAGCGTGTATGTAGTTCTGTCAATGTTGGTTCAACCAAGACCGGTATTAATATGGATGCTGTAAAATTAATGGGCGAGATTGTCCTGGCAACTGCGGAAGCCTCCAAAGAGCAGGATTCACTCGGATGATAATCCGTTTATGGCAGGCGCATTTCATGGTGTGACAGAAGCAGACTGCATCATTAATGTCGGAGTCAGCGGTCCTGGTGTAGTCAAAACAGCACTGGAATCTGTTCGTGGTGCTGATTTCCAGACCTTATGTGAAATGATCAAGCGTACAGCATTTAAAGTAACACGTGTGGGACAGCTTGTTGCACAGGAAGCATCCAGACGTCTGAACGTACCGTTCGGAATCGTTGACCTTTCTCTTGCACCGACACCGGCAATCGGTGACAGTGTAGCGGAAATTCTTGAAGAAATCGGCCTGGAGAGAGTAGGAGCACCTGGAACGACTGCAGCACTTGCACTTTTGAATGACCAGGTAAAAAAAGGCGGTGTTATGGCAGCGCAGGCAGTTGGCGGTTTGAGCGGTGCGTTTATTCCGGTCAGCGAGGATCAGGGAATGATCGATTCTGTA
>OGJJ01000351.1_pt1 | contig 43725 bp, 54 predicted proteins | sample 1572081 | NCBI WGS metagenome assembly OGJJ01 (sample SAMEA2582122, study PRJEB24529) | metagenome | biome: Human gut stool | place: China | collected 2011
TTCCTCACTACTTCTTATCCGCACGCTGATTGCCCTTGAATTCCTTCTCCACATAACAATGTTCATGCTTACCAACCAACTTATCTCCTTTAAAATCCAGTTCTATAATATATGGCATCCAGTCAATAATTCTTAGGAAATCTTCACAACTAAAACTCTTATCATAAAAATTCAATATAGTGCTAAGAGCGGTACCATGGGTTCCTAAAACAATATCTTTATCCGTATTATCTGATAAAATCTCGTTCAGCGCCTCTATGTTACGATTTTGAACCATAGCAATGGATTCTCCACCCTCTTCATGATAATCATGGTCAGCCCAACGTTTCTGGAACATTCCGTGGTTGTTGCCATCAGGACCTTTTTCACGCTCCCTTAATCTCTCATCTGTTATAATTTCTTTTCCGAAAAAAGCTGCCGCATCTGCAATGGTATCCATGCTGCGTTTGTATGGACTACAATAAAACGCATCTATTTTCTTGTCCTTCAAAAATTCTAGTACAATTGCAGAATCTTTCTTGCCTTCTTCCGTCAAAGGTCTTGTTCTGTCTTCTTTCCAATCATGTTCCGGCTGTGCGTGACGCACGAAATACACTCTTGTCATACCGTGTCTCCTATCTCTTCTCAATAATCAAATGATGAAAAAATGCGATGTCTTTATATCCATCCATATCCGATACTCGCATCTCGATTTCCACCATTTTATCCTGCCAGTCAACATCCTTATGTATTTCCTGATTTTGTTGCATATCCCAGAAAGTTCTCATCCCCAGTGCTTTCGTAATCGCAAGTTCCGGACACCATTGTTCAATGTCGGTATCTTCATAATAATGAATCGCTCCGTACTTGGAAGCCATTCCATCATTACCGTCCAACAGGCTATGGGCATGTTCAAAATCATTTAGTAGTACAACCATCTGCATAACCCTACCTGCACGATTATGTTTCACAATAGAAATCTTGCCATTAGGTTTTAAAATCCTTGCAAATTCCTTAACAATATCTGGTCTGTCTTCGGCATACTCTAATACATTGTGACAAATAATCATATCAAAGGACTCATCAGCAAATCTGCGCAATTCATCAGTACTTCCGGTAATTTGTGTATACTGATTGTCTGTCCATCTTATCTTTATACTATCTTCATCCGGTTCTATGGCTGTTACATCATTATGCTCTGCCAAATAATTTGCAGTTACTCCGATACCACTGCCGAAATCAAGTATCTTCTTATCACGAACGTCTCCTAATTGTTTCCAAACAATTCTCTTCATGAGACATTCCCAAGGTTGTAAGTCTGTTACTTTATGCATCATACCAACTCCATTTCATCTTCCATTTTCATAAATCCATATCTCTCATACAAAGGTCGTCCCATCGCTGTTGCCTCTAAAGCAATCTGCGACACGCCTTGTTTCTTCGCATTCTTCACCAGTAAATCCAGTGTGTGAATTGCAATTCCCTGTCTTCGATATTCCGGTGCCGTATACATATTCATAATGTAAGCCTTTTTACCCGTTGAATTGTGATAGGTCGGCATAACCTGATAAAAACTTACACCGCCTACTCCGATAAACTTTCTGTTATCATACACCAGATATGCAATATGCTCTCCGGTTTCCAACGCACGCCTATAATATGCATATGATTCCTTCTCCACAACAGACATATCCTCATCAGCTGACAACTTATTTGCGGCACGAAGGACTATAATCCTTGTTCTTACCAGTTCGTCGATGTCTTCCAAAGTGGCTTTTTTATATTCAAATTTTTGTACCATTCTACACCTCTGTCACTACATCAAAATTCCGGCAATTCCAAAAAAATTACCTCATTCTCATTTGCTACACCTGTATATATCTTATCTGAATATTGTCCGACTGAACAATAATGATCTATAACATACCTTGCTGTATATGGCATTTCCAGTTCATTCAATTTATTTAGCGGAAACCATTTCAATTCCCCTTCGTTTGAGACCAAATCATCAATAACTTCATCTTTAAGCATTGCGAAAAAATAGTAATTCTGCCTTATCTCCCCTTTCGTTCTTCGTAAGGTAAGATATCTAAGAGAAAGGTTCTGGATATCATCTTTACGAAGACCCAGTTCCTCATTCATCTCTCGCAATACACAAGCCTTTGCATCATTTAGTTCAAATTCTTCAAAATGACCTCCGGCAGAGCCTGTCCATACATCACTTACAACTCTTCCGCCTTTTCTGAATAAGAGCAGTACTTTATCATCCTTTAATAAGTAAATTGACGTCATATTTCTTAACTTTCCTGTCATAACTCAAACACTCACTTTCTGCCCAAATGTTTTAGGTGTATACATATTTCATATATCAATCCACTGTATAAATGCAGTCTTGTCAGAACTGTTATAACCGGCATTTCGATAGAAATTCAATGTACCTTCTTCCTTTGAACCTGTAAGCAACATAATCTTGTAACAATGATTCTCTTCTGCAATTTTCTTGGCAAAATTTAGGCAATCTGTAGCATAACCTTTCTTTCGATACTCCCCATGTGTTACCACATTTTCAACAAATGCATATGGGCGAACATTTCTTGTGAGATTGGGAATAATCACACATACGCAGGATGCCACGATCTTGCCATCAACCTCACAAACAATCAAATGATGATTGACATCATTTATAATATTTTCCCATGCATTTCTTAACTGCTCTGAATCTTCCGGAATGCTTTTCTCATGAAGATAAAGGTAAAGCTGTAATATTTCATCCAAATCATTTTTGTTTACTTCTCTAATCATTTTTTCCACCCAATCTATATCTTAAAGTTCCATCAACCCGTTTTCGTTAAAGTAATAAATATTCTCTTTCTTATATCCATACTTTAAATCTGGAAATGCTATGTGCGGTTCAAATGTAAAATACTTTACATCGCCAAACTTGGTCATATTACCTTTTTCAATGTAAACTCTATCACCTTTGGTTTTTACAATGGAATGTCCCAGATTGCCCATAAAATCAAGATTCACAAATCCATTTTCTACGATGTACTTATTCATATGATAGTACAATTTCTCAAAGGTTATTTCCTTCGTGGCAAAACGCAATAATTCTATATGTAATTTTTCTTCCATCTGCAGATCGCTTTTCCATTCCGGATTTTCAATCAGCCCTATATCCTCTACAACCTTACCATTTTCCATAATAATAGTTCTCGCATAATCTCCCCAGATATCACCTGCCTGTGGACTTAAATCAATGGTTATAATATCGTTATTTCCTATAACTCTATCCGAAGTTACATACTGCTTACCAGATACAGAAACAGTTGTTTCATCTCCTGCAAATACAAATGCACCAACATCCCAATACCAGAACGAATCTGCACCCAACTCTAACAGTTTTTCCTCACAAAACATTCGGATCTCAAGTAAATTCATTCCTGGCTTGATAATATTCTTTATGTATTCTATAGTCTGTTTTGCTGCCAGCTATATCTGACTGTAAGACTGCTTTTCTATCTGCATATATTTTTTCAATCAATTTAGGCTGAATCAACGGATATGTCCAATTCTCAGGCAACTCATCCATTAATATAACCTTTTCCATTTCGCTATGTAATTCTTTAGCAAATTCAGTTATCTCCGCAAAATAAAGCATTCCAAATGATCCCTCACCTGTATCATTTACTCTCGTCTTACCAGTTACTGAATATACACAGATTGGCTTTATCTCATATTTTACTGCTCCTGTTTCTTCCTGGAGCTCCCTTTTAGCGGTTTCGAGAATATTTTCGCCTGTTTCTCGATGCCCTCCCGGCACTTCATAGGTATCTCTTTCTTTATGCTTACAGAATACCCACTTGCCGTTGCTCTGTGAGATTATTACTGCAAACTTCAATAGTTCATCATTAACTGTATCATAAAATTTTACTTCCATCACATTTTCCCTTCCCATTCCAGCATAAACTCATTCAGAAATTCCTGCATTACAACCTGTCTATGTTCTGCCAGTTTCTTTCCCTCAGTCGTATTCATCATGTCTTTTAACAAGAGCAACTTTTCATAGAAATGATTGATGCTTGTAGAATCTTGATTATTCCAATACTCTTCTTTGTTCATTCCCATTTTAGGTTTTATTTCCGGATCATAAATCTTTCTTCCCCTACTGCCGCCATATGCGAATGTTCTGGCAATTCCAATAGCTCCTATAGCATCCAGTCGGTCCGCATCCTGCACACACTCTCCTTCTATGGTATCAGGTACGACCGAATCAGTTCCTGCGAATGAAACCTCATCTATAATTTTGCGTACCGCCTCTATCCTTTTACCATCTATTTTATTAATTGTCATAAAATCAACTGCATTTTTCTTGGTAGCATAATTGTCGGGAAAAAGCTTAATATCGTCCACATCATGTAGCAGAGCTGCCAACTGCACTGTTTTAACATCTGCATTTTCCTGTTTTGCGATTTTAGTAGCCAGTTTATATACTCGTATTGTATGATAATAGTCATGACCACTACTGTCTCCCGAAAATATACTTTTTATAAATCTCTTTTCATTATCTGTCATCTTTTCTCCTAATCAACCTAGCAAAGCAATATATTGATTTACGAAAGTCATTACTCCACCCACAAATAGAGCCAAACCAGAGCCATTTGATAAAACAAATGCCGGAAACCCGCATAAATACAGGCTTTCGGCATTTTAGTCCCTTATTCAAACTCAATCGTTCCAGGTGGTTTACTGGTCAAATCGTAAAATACGCGGTTGACCCCTTTCACCTCGTTGATAATTCGGCTCATGACTTTCTGAAGGACTTCAAAAGGTATTCGTGCTGCCTCAGCAGTCATAAAGTCTACGGTATTAACTGCGCGAAGGGCTACGGCATAATCATAGGTTCTTTCATCACCCATAACACCCACACTGCGCATGTTGGTCAGGGCTGCGAAATACTGGTTGGGCATCCAGGCAGGAGTCGTACCGTTCTCTTTGCGGTATGCCTCCACCGCATTGTCCACTTCCTCACGGTAAATGGCATCTGCATCTTGTACAATGCGAACTTTATCTCCATTTACTTCGCCAATAATGCGGATACCAAGTCCAGGGCCGGGGAAAGGCTGACGGAATACCAGTTTCTCAGGGATTCCCAATTCCAGTCCGGCTTTGCGTACTTCATCTTTAAAAAGGTTGCGGAGAGGCTCAATGATTTCTTTGAAATCGACGAAATCGGGAAGTCCTCCCACATTATGGTGGGATTTAATTACTGCGGATTCGCCACCCAGACCGCTTTCTACGACATCCGGATAGATGGTTCCCTGTGCCAGGAAGTCTACGGCTCCGATTTTCTTTGCTTCTTCTTCAAAGACGCGGATAAATTCCTCACCGATAATCTTTCTCTTCTGCTCCGGTTCCGTCACACCAGCAAGTTTTGCATAGTAGCGTTCCTGGGCGTTGACACGGATAAAATTCAAATCAAACTGTCCGCCGGCACCAAATACCGCTTCTACTTCATCCCCTTCATTTTTGCGAAGCAAACCATGATCCACAAATACGCAAGTAAGCTGTTTCCCGATTGCTCTGGAAAGGAGTCCTGCTGCTACGGAAGAATCTACGCCGCCAGACAAAGCCAAAAGCACTTTGCCATCGCCTACCTTTTCACGAATAGCCTTTACAGACTCTTCCACGAAAGAATCCATACGCCAATCACCTTTGCATCCGCAGATATTGCGTACAAAGTTGTACAGCATCTTGGATCCTTCTGCTGTATGAAGTACCTCGGGGTGGAACTGAATCGCATACAAACCTTTTTCCACACATTCGGCTGCAGCTACCGGACAATTCTCCGTAGTTGCCACGGCGCGAAAACCCGGAGCCATCTCTGCAATGTAGTCGAAGTGACTCATCCAACATACGGTATGTGGCGTCACATCGGTGAAAAGTTTAGAGGTGTTGTCCACATCCACCTCGGTCTTGCCATACTCACGCACTTTCGCTCTGGCAACACGTCCGCCCAGGACATGTGCCATAAGCTGTGCGCCATAGCACAGTCCCAGCACCGGAATACCCAGTTCAAAAAGTTCCGGAGAACAAGTGGCAGCGCCCTCTTCATAGCAGCTGCTCGGTCCTCCGGTCAAGATGATTCCCTTAGGATTCATCGCTTTGATCTTGTTCAAGTCAGTCTTATAGGAATAGATCTCGCAGTAGACATTACATTCTCTGACACGTCTGGCAACCAGCTGATTATACTGTCCACCGAAATCGATGACAACGATCAGTTCCTTATCCATCATTTTCCTCCTGTGAGTATTTTCTTATCTATTATTTATTATGTGACATATATATAGATAAAGTCAAAGTATTTTTTGCTCTTTTCCGATTATACCATGCTCCCCGGAGAAACAAAAGGAAAAAGCATCAGTTCTTCTGATGAATATATTTTTCCTTGGTCGCCATACCTCCGCGGATGTGGCGTTCGGATTTGTTTATATCCAGTACTTTACGTACCTCTCCACCCAAAGAAGGATTAATCTGATGAAGTCGTTCCGTTACATCCTTATGTATGGTTAATATATTTTGTAACGGTCTTATTCGAATCATCCGAATTCTCTTGTTCTGCTTCCACCAACACTGTTTCATCCAAGCCCAAGTCACCGACAAGACGCAAGTAAATATCCACATTTCCATCCTTGTCCACTTCGATTTTATTAATAAGACGTTTTAGCTGTGTATTGGTCATTTCATGAACATCAGTAATGTCTTCCATCTCCTTAAAGGTACTATTAAGAATTGCCTCAAGCTGCTCTCCTTTGGTGAGATGATAAGATACCATTTTCAATTCATTTTCCAAGCGTTCAATCTCTTTTCTCATGCCACCGATTTTCTCATTCAATTCCTCTCTCGAAATCAAATCATCGGTGTACATATCCATATATTTTTCACGTGACTTACGCAGCTTGTTCAGTTCTGCGTTCAGTTCCTTTTCATACTCGATATTTTCATCTTTTGCCTTGTAAACACGTTGGAATTCTCTAATCACATGGTCGATTACTTTTTTCTTCTTGCTGAGTACATCCTGAAAATACTCCTGTAATACCTGAATCAATTCTTCTTCATCCACTGTGATTGCATTTGGACAGCTATCTGCACCACGACCATTGTGACCGGAACAAACCCAACGCACATAAGTATTCTTATACTGACGTACTGTTCTACGAAAAGACCATCCACAATCCTTACACTTAATCAATGTAGAGAATAAGTGCTTGTTGCTCTGGCGTTCGTGAGTCATCTTGAAAGAATCGTGACGACCTTTCAAAATCTCCTGTGCTCTGTCAAAAATTTCATCATCAATAATGCGAAGTTCCGGACGAAGTGTAACTAACCATTCAGACTCGTCTTTTTCTTTTCTCTGCCCGGTCAGGAAGTCGGCCACTTCCTCTTTACCATTGATAATCTTTCCGGTATATATTTCATTGGTCAAAATACGGCACACGGAATTCTGACTCCAATTATTTCCTCGTTTGGTTTTCACACCACGTTCATTGAGCATATTTGCAATCTTCGCACCACCAAATCCTTCTTCTGTATACCATTTGTACATCTGGCGGATAACCTTTGCCTCTTCTTCATTGATAGATAGATTGAAATAGTCACCGATAGTCTTATCATATCCGTAAACGATATTGGGAACTCGTCCCTTTTCCGCATTCATCTTCTTACCAAACTTGATACGCTTGGAAGTGTTGGCACTCTCTTCCTGGGCTAATGCGCCGAAAATGGTTAAAACAAACTCGCTGTTACCCATACTTGTCATATTAGCAGTGAGGAACTGCGTTTCAATACCAAGTGCTTTTAGTTTGCGGACACTCTGTAATAAATCAACGGTATTTCTGGCAAAGCGAGAGATATCCTTTACCACAACCATGTCAAATAAGCCCTTTTCAGCGTCTGCAAGCATACGCTGGAATTCCTTACGATTCTTGATTTTAGTTCCGGAAATACCTTCGTCTGCATATAATTTAATAAGGTTGTCCCCTGTACGTTTTGTATATTCTAAGAAAAACTCTTTCTGAGTCTCTAAGCTGTTGAGCTGGTCTTCTTTATCTGTGGAAACTCGGCAATATGCTGCGATGTTCATATTTATCTGCCTTTCTGTTAGATTTGTTACGTTCTGTTACAACTATTATAACTTATTTATCTTAAAAGTAAATAGCGCAGAAAAAGAAAACTGTCCACTAGAGTTTCTTTCCTACGCTATTCTTAATAGTATAGTTGTTAATATGTATCGGTAGCTTCTTCACTATATCCGATTTTTTTCTCGGGTTCTGGTGTTCTATTTTTTTCTACCCAATATCCCTTTATTTTTATCATAATAATACATAACGCTGATACTCCAATAACTGGAAGCAAAGACAAAAAGGCCGTTTCTAACATCTCCAGACCCATTATCCAAAAAAACTCCCATGCCAAAGCATCTTTATTTGCTAGTGCTAATTCGAAAGCTTCATCAGTTTGAAAATATAGCAGATAATTACTTGAAGCAGGTTTGTTTTTCAATGCCATACTCACAAGATATGTCCCTATTGTAAATATTGTTGCCGCCATACCAGATACAATCTCGTTTACCAGCAATGCCACCTTACTATTTGATATCAAAGAGAGAAAAACCCAAACCAATAAGTATATTATAACAAATACTATATCAGCAATCGCACCTTTTACCATACCTTGCACAATTTCAGTTAATACCAGTGAAAAAAACAGGTTGTATACAACACATAATTTAAGCCATCTTCTTACAGAATGCTTCCATCCTATAATATTATCGACCCCTGCGAATACCACTCCTGAAATAATTACCAATTCTCCCAACATTACTAGCTTAAGAAGAATCAAAACTACTCCAATCATAAAAGTTGACATGTAGACCCATGGTACATATTTACGTCTACTTCTATACCATCCTTCAATTTTTTCAAGCAAATTTTGAATGGAAAGAATCCATGTGAAAAATCCATCTACAAACTTCATGTTATCGCCTTCCTTTAGTATTTGGGGAATAACAATCCCATTATTATTCCCTAATCTATTACTTGTTTTTCTAAACAAAGAATTACCGCAAAGAATTAGTTAGCGAGTAACTAGCGAAGAAGATTTTTCTCCTATCGTCTTTTTCCTTATACTATCGTTTGAACAAAATCTCTCAGCAATTGTATTGATGTTTGCAATTGCTGTTCTGTAAAGTGTGGATTATGTGTATTTTCAGGATGATGAATTTGATGCCTTATATACTCTGACAATACAACTTGGTCTTGTCTTGTACTTCCGCCTCTTAAAATCTTAATATATGGCATAGTCGGTTTTCCCGCTTTATATGCATCCCACTGACCTTCTGCTTCGATATAACCATATAACTCATTATGATATTCTTCTGACACCTCTGAAAATGCTAAATAATTAACTTCATTTAGGGATGGATAAGGCAATTGTCCTGGCAATACTGTCTCCACTGTTTTTCCTTCATCAGAATTCGCTATTAGCCTCAGATTTGAATAGTCCAATTTTTTGACCACATTTGCACTATGCGTAGTAATAATTACTTGTGTACTATTTACTTCAGATAACTCTAGCAATGCTTCTATCAATTTCTTTTGATTCTCAGTATGCTGCGATGTCTCTGGTTCTTCTATAGCGTAAATAATACTTGCATTTGCGTTATCTGCAATCCTACGCTCTGCTTCGGCTCTGAAAAAATTGAGCAAAATCAATCTCTTTACACCGCTACCGCGTTTATTAACTGGAATTCCTTCATCTCCTGAAATTGACACTTTCTTAAAGACATCTGACCATTTAAGACTACTAGCACTCGGAATCACCGGATTTAGACTATTAGCCACTTCTGGACTCATTTCTCTCAGTTTTTCTAAAGTTCTACTTGACACTTCCTCCAGTTTTCTCTCTACCTCCATTGCAATTGCCGCTAGCTCTTCTTGTAAACGTTCTTCACTAAGAATTTGCTTTACTGCTTCTTGTAATGGATCTTGAACTTCACTGTCGCTATCAGTATTCTTTCTGTCCGATTGAAATAGTGAATACACTGGCAAATACTTCTGAAGCTTATCCCATATGGACTTTGTTTCACCTTTTGTAACATCAATCTCTGTTAATCCCAATTGCCAATCGTCTCGATAATGCTCCCAAATAGCCCGTCTCATAACAGCATTTCTTGTTCTATCATCACATGCGATTCCATTATCATCTATAATTTTCCTCAAATCTTTGTCTGTTTTTTGAAGAAGTCCATTGCACTGTGCGTTAGTTGGATGATATGCTCTTATAAACACCTTGGCAGAACCAGCATTGGGATATCTCTTCTCTATCTCCAACTCACCTTCTTCATTTAAAAGCAATTCCTCCGCTAAACTTGTTTCATTGGTAGCATCAATCACTATTCTCTCTGGCAATTCTTCAAAACATGCCGTGATAACAATGTCTGTGTCTCCCTCTGCCAAAGCTTGTTTATTGATATCATCTTTATCCTGTTTTACAATCCCTTTACCGTCATTGAAAAATATATCTAGAGCCTCTAAAACACTCGATTTGCCAATATCATTTTTACCGACAAAAGCAGTAAAATTATCAAAATCAATTGTCACTTCCCCTTTATACCCACGAAAGTTTCTAATTTTGAAATTTTTTATCTTCATATAAACGTTTCCCCCTAACAATCTCTTATTTGTTCATTGAAATGTTGTTCTCCATTTTTATCTTCCCACTTACAAATAATCTTAAACTTCCTTGAAGACTGCATATGTACTACTACATGTTCTTCAAAACCATTACCTGGCTCAAGATACTCAAATGGCATCTTATCCTTCATCAATATTATGTTATACTCCGACGGTATCTCAACATCAATGTTATACGCTGTCACATCTCCTGAGTTCCATACTTTTAACTTATATTTGCCTTGAGAAATTTTTATAATTCTCGCTTCAACGCATGCCTTCTTTTCTCGATTTACTTCTCTTTCAATCTTCTCTAACTCATACTTTTTTAGTGCCAAATCATATTCTTGTAGTTTTTGTTCCATTTCAGACAGCTTAACTTGAACTTGTGTGCATTTGTTAGATTTTATCAATGCAATAACAGAAACTAGAACTGCTGCGATGGGCATAATATATATAGCTATGTCTTTAATTATTTCTTTTGCTATATTCCAAATCTCAATAATCTCTGATGGCATTTTTACCTCCATTTCTTAAGTGCCTTTGCCAATTTCTTTTCCATTTCTTTTATTGCTGCATTTTTTATTTCTTCAATATTGGCATTAATAACTTCTTGATTGACCTCCAACAGTTCAGCCTTAGTAAAAATTTTTCCACAGTCTGAACATTGCACTCTTGTTTCGTCTGGTGCTTCACTTAATTCACACTTAATTTCATCTAACGTTGAAAATTGGTCATTGCCACACACATCACAAAACATTATTACATTTCTACTTAAGTCTTTCATTTGTCTCCCTCCAAATCACATAAGCTTTTACCTTACTTCCTCCGGCAAATATTTCGCCAGTTCCTCCACCAACTCATACACCTTAGTTCCCGGCGCAATCTCTGTCGGTGTTTTTCCTGCTCCATCCTTTATAATTCGCTTCGCATATCGAATCGCCAGTTTCGGATTACCATACTCCATCAGAATCTCAAAGATATTATTCATATTCTTCTGATACTTTCCGATTCCTAATTCCTTGAACTTATCATTCAAAAATGCAATATACTCTGTTCTATGGTTATTAGCCGTGTAATATGCAAAGTGAAGCAGGAACCAGAATTCAATACACTCATTACTCCATGCGGTATGATACTGTAATTCTAGATTTTCTTTGTTTAAACTCTCTGCACGTTCTACAACACCATTGAATCGTTCTGGCGGAAAACTGTCTTTATCGTAAACGCACCAGATTTGCCCCTTTTTGATTTTATTCTTCTTTACATAGTCCTCTGCCATTCCGATTACTCGCATGGTTTCTGCCTGACAAGGTTCAATCTCTATCAAGACCATATCCTTATAGATTGGATTTTCCTCTATCAACTTCTTGAATCCCGCAAAATATAGCGGCTCCGTCTGCTGTCCTTCACAGAAGATATAATACCGATACTTCTTCATCTCCAAATATTCTTGGCGACGTTTCTTTTTCCATTTCTCCATTCCGGCTTTTTTAGGCATTGACTTTCCCCCAATCTATAATTCTTCTGAGGTACGGATCAGCGCCGTACTTACCTTCAAGATACTGCTTATCGAACTTTGCATCCTTTCTGACAGACTCACCTTTTTCATTCTTGAACTCTACCAGCGAGTACAGTTTGGAATTCTGTGCATTTCCTTTTGCCACAAACCATATCTCGTCTCTGCGGAATACTTCACTATTCATTGTGGACAAATCATGGGATGTAAATATCAGCTGTGCTTTATGTCTGTTGATGTTCATATCATTAAACATCATAATGATATGACGCAACAACACTGGGTGAATTTTCGCATCCAATTCATCAATTACAAGCACAGTTCCATCAAGCAAACTTGCCGCAATAAAAGGAAGCAGACCAAACAACTTCTTTGTTCCACTTGATTCATCGGATAAACTAAGCTCTGTTTCCACGTCATCCACAAGGTGTTTTGTGAACACTTCTATCCTATCATTCTCTTTTTCTTCCACTCTAAAATCAACGATGTCCAAATCCATTTCCTGAATCATTTCAAGCATCAGATGCTTCACATCTTCTGATGTGGATATTGCCATTCTAAGCTCCTGAATAGGATTACCATAATTCAAGAAATCCACGCCGAACTCGAACCAATTCAACACATCCTTAACCACTACATTTTCCTTATAGGCGATACCTAAGTAGGAAAGCAAGGTAAGTGTCTTAGATAAATCATCGCTCACTTTCAGTTTCGCAAATGCACCTTTTAAAACAATCCCTTTATCGTCCCTTGTATATAATGCAGATCGTCTTCCGGTCTCAAGCTTCACTCTGTCCAAGCTCTCATATATAACCACATCACGCTTCACATGCAAGATATATCTGTACTCTGCAGACTTTGTACGGAAAAACAATTCAAACTTTGTTGGTTCATTTTTGCTATCTGAAAAAGCAAATGGCTCAACGATAATTCTTTTTTGTAAAAGAACCTTATCTTCGTTGTCTTCTGTGGCATACAACGGACGCAGAATTTTTGCAACCAATGTGTGTAACGCTGCCAGAACATTGGATTTTCCTCCACCATTAGGACCGTAAATGGCAGACACTGGTAAATACATCTCACCATCCTGGTCTTTGATTATTCTATCTTCATGCTCTGAGATTGCTGCTGCCTGCATATCAAAGGTCGCTTCATCTCTTATACTCTTGTAATTCTTCACAGTAAACTGACATAACATATCTTTTACCCTCCATTCTATCTTTATTATATCCCGTTTTTCTCGTTTTGCAACATGTATTTGAGATTTTATCTCAAATTTTGTTCTAAGAATATTTTTTAAGTGTTTTAATTTCTTTTCATAGAAAGAGCAAGGCTTCTCTACCTTGCTCTTCTACGTCTTATGTTCACCGGTTCTTCCACCGTTTCTATATCCCCCGGCTCTGCTATGTACTCACCCTCCTCTGCACATTTTGATATAGCTTCTTCTATAGCGCGTTCCACCTTGCCAGCATTTGCTTCAATCAAAAGCTTGCACAAGAAATCAGCGGTATCTTCTGCCGAATTCGGATTATGAAAGCGATAATTCAGTTTTCTCTGTTTCAAGCGGAATTCCCACCACCTTCTTGCTTGTCCTTCTTTCCCATACTATGAGATTGATTCTTAGGTTAGACCTATCTTTTTTTCACAAGATGATTGTATTCCATTTGAAATAAAATTACGTTCCCCAAATAATGTACTCAAGTCTATTCCCACAATACTTTATTCCTTACTACCAGGCACAATTTCATGTTATTCGAGAACTTAACCAGTAAAAGAGAATTCAAAAAACGCATGGAAAGAAATTTGAGATATCAATTATCCTTTTCATGCGCTTGATATATACACATTGCTAATTCTATAGAAGGTACATTTTGGTTAAATAAAGATTATTCGTAATTTGAAATAATAAAAATACTAAGTGCGCAAATTAGCAAGCAGTGCATTTGTGATCACAAATACTTTTTTTGCTTGTTGGGAGCATTCCCCAAACCCCTAGAGTCAATCAGGAAACTGATTGAGCCACGCCTATTATCAATATAATCAGGCTATTTCTCAAATCACTTTTAACCATTGGTAATCAGATCTCGCAAAAGGTGTAAATATAACTCAATTTTTATGTATCATTTTTTCACTCAATACTATTTGTATTATTTTCAGCCTCCTTCCTCTAAAAATGGATATAAAAAAGAAGGTGTATTTCAACCTTCTTTTTAACTTAATATATTAGATTATTCTGTAGACTCTACTTCGATTGCATTAACAACAATATCGTCAACACCAAGCAGTGCGTTGATTCTAGCTTCTTTTTCCAATATGTACCGTTTATTATAAAATACATCTGCATATTCTAATACGGTATTCATTTGTGCGGTATCAAACAATGCCCCAATTACTGCTCCTGCAACAGGAATAGCCTTTCCCAGTGCTTTTTTGCTTAGTTTTTTGCCAATTTGTTCAAAAATCTCTCTAAATAAGCTATTCTCTAGTCCTTTCTGGCCAACTTTTTCCAACGCCTTTTGAACCGATTTATTTGCCAATGCCCTCATCTGAGTTAATAATAAACCAATACCACCTCTAGCAGCCATATCTGACCACGTCTTCTTAGCAGTTTGTTTGACTGCCGTTATCTCTGTCATCAACATAACTTTTCCAATAATACTGCTCATTTCATCAGACCCACTACTACTCGGACTCAATGCATTCATAAACACTTCACTAGCAATCACTAACTCTGCTGAGTCATTTTTTACATCACATCCGTAAAACATAGCTACTGACTGCACTGCACGATAGTACAAAAAAATACTTAGCACTAAATTAAATGGTAATCCTGCAAATCCAAAGTATCCAGTTGTTCCACCCTCAGCTAATGCCCACAATAAATCTTGCCTTTTATAGGACTCGACTGCTTTAGATATATCATATCCTCTTGCTAAGCACACCTCTTCTAAAGATGTTATTTCATTTTCCTTTATACTTTTGTTGACCTGTTTAACTATCGCTGTCTCACTTATCGACATCCTTGCAGCTTGCTTCTCAAGTATATGAAATCCCTCACCAACAACCTTCATGCATTGTGCAAACAATTCCGCTTCCGTAATTGTATCCTTAATATTTCCGCCAATTTTTTTTACTGGTTCTGGAATAGTTTTTCCAATTTTACTACCAGTCTTTGCTAAGATTCCGGGGGTGATGAGTTTATTATAACGTTCTGTCAATTCTGTTAACGCTTTGCTTTCTTTTTGATTCAATACTGGTTCTGGAACAATGTACCTTTTGCCTTCCATCGTAATCTCCCTTTCTACCTTATAAATTCATTAAATAGAATATGACTACAGCCTGCATTATCATAATAAGCGGAACTCCCACTGTAAAATAGTCCACTCTTGTTTTATGTCTAAATATGTACATTCCAAGAATAGCCCCTATTGAACCTCCTGCAAACGCTATACCCAATAATGTTATTATTCTAATTCTTGAACGCCCTTCACAAGCATTAATCTTATCTACTGCAAATGCCGCAAATGACACAAAATTAATAATAACACTATAAATAATCAGTATTTTATGCTCTGCAAAGAACTCCCAGAATGCGAATGTAATCTTCTCCCCATTTGCACCTTTAAGGAACAGGAACATCACTAACTGTATTACAAACAGACATATTACAAAAACTCTGGACATCATATTGTCTTTTACGGACTTCCTGTCAAATAATACTATTGCCAAGAGAATTCCTAACGAACCTCCCACTAACGAAATTATCGTCAGGAACTTATCTACATTGGCTTCCGCAGTATAGTTATAAAGCAACATATTTATGAGATACAATACAAATCCGATTATATTAATAATTATTAAGTATATCTCCGCAACGCCCATAACCACTTCTTTCCTGTATTTTACTCTTCAATAAAGGTAATTTCTAAATCTGTAAGTTTATCGACCAGTTTATCATACGCTTTATGAGTAGCATTATTATCAGTTATATCTACCACCAGCTCACCTTCTGCACCTTCCAACATAGATTCAATTTCTTCTAATGTTATCGGTGCATTTTCAAAAAAGTATTCATCCTTACTAACCAAGATAGCAATAGTCTTTATCTCTACACTTTCACCTTCATTGACAAACTCATTTCCGCCTCCCTCTCCTTCAGGAGCTATTGTCTCAACTGATGCTTCTGTACTGGTCTCTACAGTATCATCCTGTTTTTCCATGCTGTCACTCACTTCTGTCATTGTATCTGTTTTTCCGTCTTCTTCCTTATTTTTCTTGCATCCCACCAATGTCAATGCACTCAACACTACAAGTGCCATTACAACAATAACTTTACGCATATAATCACCTCTCATTTTTCTACGTACTCAATATTTACCGCATCTAATCCATCCAGTAAATTATTGTACGCTTTCAAGGACGCATTATCGTCCTTTACTTCCACAACGAGTTTCCCTTCAGCATCCTTGGCAATCGCCATGAAATCTTCCAATGATATTCTCTCATTGTTATAAAAATAGTCATTTCCAACTACATTGATGGCTAATACTGCACCATCAAATACATCCTCACCATCTTGTACTTCGGATGTCTCTTCGATTGGTTCAGATGTCGATGTCACCTCTTCTACAACTTCTTTGGCCGTACTATTCTCATCACTAACCATGACTTTGCTATTACCAGAACCTTCTCCAGAACCAGCTCCTCCGCCAAATCCTCCACCAATTCCAAAGCAAATGAGTACAACTACCGCTACCACCAACGCAGCTATCAGTAAATTTTTGAATCCAAATAACTTTATCAAATTTTTAGGATTGAATATTTTAAGAACCTTCTTTAACTTGAAACCTTTAAAAAGATTCTTTATCTTTAATCCGTCAAGAATTTTTTTCATCGGTTCTTACTCCTCTCCAATGGACAAATCCGTTTCCGAATAATACAAATATCTATATATTTCTTCAACATCATCTAATCCCTTTGATATTTTTCGATACGCCGATGCGGTTCCAGGCAGTGAACCATCAAATACGAGATCACAGAATATCGTATCTTTTTCACTATACCCAGCTGCTATTATAGCAGCCTTCAGTTCTGCACCTATATCCTTATCCGAAGTTATTTCAGTTAATACCTCTTCCTTACAATTAACACGAAGTATCCAACCACCATCTTGCATAACCAAAATAATTTTAATGTTTCCACTCTTCCCGTATTTCAACATTTCTTCAATGTTTGATGCCTGTCTCGCACTGGAATCACGCACAATATCTATTTCTTTTTCTAATTGAGTAATTAGTTCCTCCGCACTTGCTTCTCGCTCTTCTGCTTCTTCTATTGCAGTTTCCAACTCAGCCACCTTAGCCTCTGTCTTTGCCCTGTTGTCTTCAGTATCCAAATGACTAAAGATAACAAAGAAGAATATTACAATCAGAGTTACATCCAACAGAGAAGTGAAATCTAATATTACATCTCTCTTCTTCATATCCACACCTACTCTTCTTTATTTATTCAATGTCATCCGTCAACTTTTGAGCCAATTCAATCTGTTCCTCAACATAATCAGCAATTAATGCATGAAGTATTTTAAATAGAACTGAGAATATAATTCCCCATGCAGTTGATGTAAGTGCTATAAAGAAATTAGCTCTTATATTCTCCATGTCGCCTGTTGCCAAATCAAGTCCTAGCAAACCTATTACTGTTCCAAACATTCCTAGTAATGGAAATATTGAGATTGATGTCCCAAATAATGTATAAAAAACTTTAAGACATTGACATAAGAATCCTGAGAATTTAGAATTCCTTTCCTTTTTCCAATCTTTAATTTTTCCCTTAATTACAATCGCACTTAAGAATGTGAGCAGGAACAGACCTACTGCCACCAGTGCAACCACTAAAATGTAAAAATCATTCGCTTTAATACTTTTTCCTAACAACTCAAATGCTTCTGAATATGTATTCATGACCCAATCTCCTCCCGTGTATAAATAACACTATTCATTTAATTATAATTTATATAATTTTGAAAATCTACAATTTATCCTAAAAAACGACCTCCTTTTTGATTATTCTTTGTAGAATATCTCTGCACGTAACGTGCAGTCAAAGCTTTCTTATAAGTGCTTTGAGTAATTTTCGCAAACAAAAAGCCCCAACAGATAGTCCGCTGAGGCTGTTATAGCATATTAATTATTGAAATTCTTTATTCTATATAAACCATCACCAATCTTCTCATAATCATTATACATCGGCTTATAATACCTCGGAATATTAGCACAACACCTATAAGACAGATTAGCACTTACACTTCCTGATTTATATTTACTTCCAGCTCTACGCATAGCAGCTAACGCCCCTGCTCTGGTAAACTCATTTTCACCTTTCTCTTTTACATACTCTGTTAATACAGCTAATAATAGATAACAAAACCCTGGACAGCTTGAAAAAGAACAAGAATATAACTCTTTTAACTGTCGAAAAACTATGCTCTATTTTAGAATGCACTCCAAATGATATTGTTGTATTCAAATAGCTCATTCTTCCAAAAGGCAGGCCACTACAGCCCGCCTTTTGATATATTATTTCCCAATGATACCTTCATCTATCTGTACAACAATGTCTTTCACTCAAAGATCAAAATCCTGCCTGTTCCAAAGCATTATTAATCTGTTCTTTGGTATATCCATAGTAACGCATCATCTGTGTAATCTCACCCTTAGATTGTCCTGCCGAGTTTTGCTGGACATACAATACTGCCTGTTCATCAAAATCCACATCCATATGATCAACTGCAAAGGTTGCATCTTCGACGCTAAAGTAATCAAATCCAACCAAGACATCATTAATCAAATAGTTTCTTGATACATGCCAAAAATTTTCTTCTTCATATGCCCGAATAACCGCATTCTTTTGACTATTTGTAAGTTCTATCGTATATTCTTTTGATTCGATTTCTGTATTGCATACAGAACAGGGCAATACTTGGGTTCCCGGTGTAACTGTACCGTCACGATTTATTTTATAGTCTTCTGTAACTGTCCATTCTCCCAGAGTGTGCTCTGTCATCGGGATTTCTTCCACCAGACTTTTCCCGCATCTTTTGCAGCTTGTTTCTTTTTCTCCTGTTACTGTACAGGTAGGTTCTTTGATTGTCTCCCATGTACCCGAATCATGTTCAAGTTCCTTTCCCTTTGTTTCGCCACATACAGAGCAAGTCTGAGGTTCGGTACACGTTGCATCGCTCCATTGATGTCCCAATGCCTCTCCTTCCGTTTGTCCACAGACACCGCAGGTTCTCGGTTTCGTGCATGTTGCGTCTATCCATTGATGTCCCAGCGGTTCTCCCTCCGTTTTCCCACAAATGCTGCAAATTTTCGGTGTTGTACATGTTGTAGTATTCCATCTGTGGTAACAAGTATAGATTACTATAGCACTAACAATTGCTACTGCAATGCAAACCACTACGATTAATATTATTGTTTTTTTCTTGTTCTTCATTTGTTCATCCTCCCTTTAATTGCTAATTTCTTTTGACAACTTGGTAATCATTTGATTAGCTTTTTCAATCAGCTCATCCATTTCTGCCTTCTCTTCGCTCAATTTCTGTACCTGACGTTCGAGAGCCGTTTTTATTACAGCATTTGGTACATCAATAATGACTGTAATTTCTTTAATCGAAAAGCCTAACTGTTGATAAAACTTGATTTGTGCAATTCTCGTTTCAGCAGCATTGTCGTAAAGTAAATGTCCATATTTGTTTCGGCCTGTCGCTGTCACCAGTCCTGCTTTCTCATACCCTTGAAGAGCCCTTCTGGATACCCCGAGTGTTTCACAGATTTCCCGTAATGTCATAATTTCTTACCTTCCTTTTCCAGCCTATATCTGCACGCAAAGTGCAGTCAAAGACTTTTATTTAGAAGTGCGAGCTATATTTTTCGCCTTCTATAAAAGGAAATGTTTTTTTCGCGAAAATTTTACACGCAAAAAAGGTATCTGCAGCTCATAAATCATGAATGCAAATACCTTTATGATCCATATAATAGTTATTTCTATTTTTTAACTTATCACCCACACAATTCGTTCTATATTGTTACAACCGCATGTACCGTACTCTTACTAATTCCATAATGTTTGGCCGCCTGACGCACGGTAGCGTTATTTCCAATAATATATTGGGCGATCTCCAACACCCGTTCTTCAATGTATCCTTTCAAGAGAAATACCCCTGACAATTCTTTTTTACAGTGTATGAGTGTTTCGGATGGGATATGCCGGAAAAGCCTCAACATTGTGCAAAGAACACATTGTGCAAAGAACATAATGCTTTTTCCCCCTGGGGATGCTATAATAGTCTCCGTGAACACAATGAAATCGTGCGAGGTTTATCATGAATACATTAAAAATCATTATCGTGGGCTGTGGAAAGGTAGGTTCCACCCTGGTGGAGCGCCTGACCCAGGAAGGCCACGATATTTCCATTATTGACAAAGATCCCGATGCCGTGCAAACCCTCACCGGTCTGTATGACATCATTGGTATCGTGGGAAACGGTGCCAGCTACAGCATCCAAATGGAGGCAGACATTCACTCTGCAGATTTACTGATAGCGGTTACCGGTTCCGATGAGTTGAATCTCCTGTGTTGCACCATTGCCAAACAGGTAGGTAACTGTGCTACGATTGCCAGAGTCCGCACCCCGGATTACAGCCGGGAGGTTGGATATCTCCGTGAGAAGCTTGGCCTGACCATGATCATCAACCCGGAGTTAGAAACTGCTAACGAAACAGCGCGGATTTTGTATCTGCCCACAGCCTTGGAGGTCAACTCCTTTGCCCACGGACAGGTAGAAATGACCAAGTTAAAAATCCCCGCTGACAATGTATTGGACGGTATGAAGATTGCCGATTTAGGAAGATCTCTGGACAAAAATATCGTGGACAATATCATTATCTGTGCAGTGGAGCGGGAGGGACATGTGCATATTCCTTCCGGATCTTCCCATCTGCAGGCAGGGGATGTGATTTCCTTTGTGGCAGCCCGTTCGGTTGCCAAGAAATTTCTGGAGAAAATCGGGTTTAAGACCAAGCGGGTGAACAACACCATGATTATCGGTGGCGGCAAGGCAGCCTACTATCTGGCTGCCCAGCTTCTTTCCCGTAATATCGATGTAAAAATTATCGAGACGGATCGCACACGCTGTGAGGAATTGAATGTACTGCTTCCCAAAGCTGTCATCATTAACGGTGATGGAACCGATGAGGAGCTGCTTCGGGAAGAGGGTCTTCCCTACGCAGAGTCTTTTGTTCCCCTTACCGGTATTGATGAGGAAAATATCCTGCTGACTCTCCATGCCCGTGCGGTATCCAATGCCAAAGTAATCACGAAGATTAACCGGATTGCTTTCAAGGAAGCTATCAACCGTCTGGATCTGGGCAGTGTGGTTTATCCCCGCTACATCACAGCGGAGGCCATTATCGCTTACGTGCGTGCAAAGAGCAATTCTCGGGGAGACAATATCGAAACATTGTATCACATTTTTGACTCCCGGGCGGAGGCCATCGAGTTCCGTGTAACGAATGCCTGTAGTGTAACCGGCGTTCCTCTGATGCAGCTTTCCATGAAGAAGGATTTAATCATCTCCTTTATTTCCAGAGGTGGCAAAATTCTGATTCCCAGTGGTCAGGACACCATTGAAGTAGGGGATTCCGTAATGGTTGTCACCACCCACACCGGCTTTAACGATATTTCCGATATTCTGGCATAGGAGGTTGCATTGTGAATACATCCATTGTTCGTTATGTTCTGGGCACGGTTCTGAAAATGGAGGCAGCACTTTTTCTGCTTCCTATGCTGATCGCTGCGATTTATCAGGAAAAGCAGGGCTTTGCCTATGTAATTACTGCACTGCTTTCTCTGATTCTTGGTATGATTATGACACGGCGCAAGCCCAGAAATAATGTGTTTTATTTAAAAGAAGGATGCGTGACCACGTCCCTGAGCTGGATTCTTATGAGTCTTGTGGGCTGTCTGCCCTTTGTGATAACGGGAGAAATTCCCAGTTTTGTAGATGCGTTGTTTGAAACCATCTCCGGTTTTACCACCACCGGAGCCAGTATTTTGAATGATGTGGAAGCCCTGTCCCACGCGTCCCTCATGTGGCGTAGCTTCACCCATTGGGTAGGTGGTATGGGCGTATTGGTCTTCGTACTGGCAATCGTACCCTTAAGTGGCGGCTCCAGCATCAACCTGATGCGGGCGGAAAGCCCGGGACCCTCCGTAGGCAAGCTGGTTCCCAAAGTCCGATATACTGCCCGGATTCTTTACGGAATTTACGTAGGTCTGACCATCATTGAGTTTTTATTTCTCTTATTAGGAAGAATGCCATTATTTGATGCCATTACCACTACTTTTGGAACGGCAGGAACCGGTGGATTCAGTATCAAAAATGACAGCATGATGAGTTATTCCCCCTACATTCAATGGGTGGTTGCCATTTTTATGATTATCTTCGGCATCAACTTTAATGTATATTATCTGATGCTGTTTCACAATTTTAAAAAGGCATTCCATGTGGAAGAGCTTTGGTATTTCTTACTGATTATTGCCGGTTCTGTCGGTATTATCTGTTATAACACCCATCAGATGTTTGCAAATCTGGCTGAAACCCTCCGGCATGCTACCTTCCAGGTGGCTTCCATCATTTCCTCCACAGGTTTCGCCACGGTGGATTTTGATTTATGGTCCCAGACCAGCCGGACACTGCTTGTGGTACTGATGCTGATCGGCGCCTGCGCCGGCAGTACCGGTGGCGGCATCAAGGTATCCCGTATCGTGATTGCCGTAAAAACCGTAATTAAGGAACTGCATTCCTATATTCATCCGAAAAGTGTACGGAAAGTAATGTTTGAAGGGAAACCGGTGGATCATGATGTGGTTCGTTCCATCAATGTCTTTCTGGTCGCATACATGTTACTTATTATTGCTTCCACTCTGTTGATTTCCTTTGAAGGATACGATTTTGTCACAAACTTTACTGCAGTGGTTACCACATTAAGCAATATCGGACCTGGCCTTTCAAAGGTCGGTCCGACATGTAACTTTAGTTTCTTTCATCCATTTACAAAGCTGGTATTGATGTTTGATATGCTGGCAGGACGTCTGGAATTGTTCCCTGTCCTGTTATTGTTCCATCCCGCTTTATGGAAGGATACTTTTTCCCAGAGGATTCTCCATCATGACTGTGCAAAGAAATCCTTACACTAACCGCCGTTAAATAATGCGGCGCACGGTAAGAATTGGACGGTAAGTCGCTTTGCTGATTTTGATACCGGTTTTCTGGGTGCTGGCGTGAACAATATAGCCGCCACCCACATACATCGCCACATGACCTTCATAACAAATCACATCGCCGGGCTGCGCGTTGGCATAATCCACCGCAGTGCCGGCGCTTCTTAATGAATAAGAATTCCGGGGCACTTTATAGCCAAAATCACTGTAAATCCGGTAGATAAAGCCGGAGCAGTCTGCTCCATTGGTGAGACTGGTTCCTCCCGGTACATAAGGATTTCCGATAAACTGACAGCCATACATGGCAATCTTTTTGCCTAAATCACTGCCTGCCGAGCTGGAAATAATAGAGGTATCAAAGGCTTTTACCGTATAAGTACCATTTACCACCTGGGCAGTGGCTTTCTTTCTGGCTTCCTCATCCTGAAGCTTCTTAATCTGCTTGGCTTCCTCCGCTATGGCTTTTTTCAACTTGGATGCCTGCGCTTTCGCGGCAGCAATCTGGGCATCATAATCCGCAGAAACTGCTTTTTTCTCTGTCAGAAGCTGATCCAGATAAGTCTGTTGTTCCACCAAATCCGCCTTATCAGCCTCTAAATCTGCCTTTTGCTGTTCCAGATTTGTCTGAATTTCTGCGATTTCTTCCTTTGTATCCACATACTCCTGTAGCAGGGTACGGTCATATTCATAAAGCTTTTCCACATACTCCGCCTTATTCAGCATATCGGAGACACTGGTAGCCTCCATAAGCAGCTCCAGATAGGAGTCATCCCCTTTCTCATACATGTACTTCATGCGTACCTTCATGGCATCGTATTGGGCTTCCTCGCTGGTCTTTGCTTCCTCATACTGCGCCCGTGCCACATCGATGTCTGCCTCTTTCTGATGGATATCATCTTCCAGTACCCCGATGGTGGTCATCATATTGATCAGTTCCGCGTCCAGATCGGCAATCTCTTCATCCACAAGTTCCTGTTGGGCAGAAATATCATCAATATTATCGTTCACATCATTTAATTTATTCTGGTTTTCCTTCTGTTGCTGCTGCAGATCCGAGATCTGATCTGCCTGAACATAAAAAGCTGTCCCCATAAACAGAGAGAACGCCATGCCCAGTGCCAGAAACTGTTGTATTTTCTTCTTCATAAGTCATCCTCAAATTTCTGCGTTCGCAGTCGCCTGCTTTTGTTTTCTCACATTCAGTATAGCATAAAAAAGCTTCCCAGAGAACATTGCTCCGGGAAGCTTGTCTTAAAATTTTATAACAGCTTACTCTTATAATTCGCAGTTATTTACAGTACGAGGGAAGGGAATGACATCACGGATGTTGCCCATACCGGTGAGGTACATAACGCAACGTTCAAAGCCCAGTCCGAAGCCTGCATGTCTGACAGAGCCATATTTACGAAGATCGAGATAGAACTGGTAATCCTCCTTCTTCAGTCCCAACTCTTCCATACGTTTCTCCAGAATCTCCAGATTATCTTCACGCTGGCTGCCCCCGATAATCTCGCCGATACCGGGCACGAGGCAATCCATCGCTGCTACGGTCTTACCATCCTCGTTCAATTTCATATAGAACGCTTTAATCTCCTTCGGATAATCCGTCACAAATACCGGACGTTTGAAGATTTCCTCGGTAAGGTAACGCTCATGCTCGGTCTGTAAATCACAGCCCCAGAATACCTTATAATCGAATTTATCGTTATGTTTCTCCAACAGTTCAATGGCTTCTGTATAGGTAACATGTCCGAAATTGGAATTTACCACGTGATTCAGACGCTCCAACAGTCCCTTGTCGATAAACTGATTGAAGAAATTCAACTCTTCCGGTGCATTCTCCAACACATAACGGATAACGAATTTCAGCATGCTCTCTGCCAAAACCATATCATCGGTAAGATCTGCAAAACAGATTTCCGGCTCAATCATCCAGAACTCAGCCGCATGGCGGGTGGTATTGGAATTCTCTGCACGGAAGGTAGGTCCGAAGGTGTATACATTCTTAAAGGCAAAGGCATAAGTCTCTACATTCAACTGCCCGGATACGGTAAGATTCGTCTGTTTGCCAAAGAAATCCTGACTGTAATCCACACTGCCATCCTCATTCTTCGGCAGTTCGTTCATATCCAGCGTGGTTACCTGGAACATTTCCCCCGCACCCTCACAGTCACTGGAAGTGATGAGCGGTGTATGAACATAGACAAAGCCCCGCTCCATAAAAAACGTATGGATTGCGTAAGCAATGAGGGAACGCACACGGAATACCGCCTGAAACGTGTTGGTACGCGCTCTTAAATGAGGAATCGTACGGAGATACTCAAAGGTGTGACGCTTTTTCTGTAACGGATAATCCGGATCGGATGCGCCTTCCAGAATAATCTCCTCTGCCTGCATCTCGAAAGGCTGCTTGGCATTAGGTGTTGCCACGATTTTTCCTCTTGCCACAATGGCTGCACTGACACCCAGCTTTGCTATCTGATCAAAGTTTGCCAGCTTGTCACTGTATACAATCTGTAAGGTTTCAAAGAAGGTTCCATCATTGATTACAATAAAACCAAAGGTTTTGGAATCGCGGTTACTGCGAACCCAGCCTCCTACAGTTACTTCCTTGTCGGTAAATGCTTCTCTGTTGCGATATAACTCTCTGATTTCGGTCAGTTCCATTTTGTTCATCCCCCCGTTTATTTACTCTGTTACTTCCTTGTCGATGACAGTGGTATGTGCTTTCAGCAAATCCATTACCTGATTATAAACCATGATAAAACGCTGAGCCTCTAAGTCTACGCCTGCTTCCACCAGATCGACTGTGGACTCATAACCATACTGCTGTGCTGTTTCTTCAAGCTGTGCCATAACCTCATCCTCGGTTACGCTGATCCCCTCTTTATTGGCTACTGCCTGAATTGCTACAAACTGTTTTGCATATTCCTGCTTATTGGAGCCTAACATCACACGTAACTCTGCCAGACTGTCATAGCCATAGTAGTATTTTACAAAAGTTTCTCGATCCATCTGGTATAACATGGAATAGTAGTCAGCCTGTGACAGAATGTTCTGATATACCTGGTTAAACCAGATGTTTCCTACTTCCTCAGGAATCTCTGCATCGGTAAAGGTGCAATCATCCACAAACTCGGTTAAAATGGCATCCTGCACTGCATTATCATGCTCTTCTTCTGCACTCGCCATTAACTGTTCTTCTGCATAGGCTCTGTAATCTTCAACCGTATTGCAGTCCTCATTCAATGCATGTGCCATGGTATCATTAAAATCATCCAGCGTTGCGATGATAAAGTTCATAGTTACTGTGAATACTGCCGGTTTTCCTGCAAAATCAGGATTGTTCTGGTAAGGGTCAGGGAAGGTTACATCAATATCAGCGGTTTCTCCGGGCATAATCTTCTTTTCTACGATTCCGCTCTCGAAACCGTCAATAAAGCTGCCGGAACCCAATGTCAGATTGTAGCCGGTGTCGCTTCCGTTATCAAAAGCTTCTCCGTCCATCTTACCCACATAGTCGATATTTACGGTATCACCATCAACAGGAGCACGGTCCGTAACTCCAGCCTCCGGAGTCGTGGCACTCTGTAATGCCCTGGTAATGTAATCATCAATATCGCTCTCGGATACGGCAGCAGGTGCTACTGTTACGGTAAGATTTTCGTAATCTCCAAGTTCTACATAATCCTCAACCGGAATCTGATCCGGTGCAATGGTATCTAAAAGTGCAGACTCTGCATCTTCTGTGGTGGCTGCCGTCTCATCTGTTACTGCACTCTCGGTAGTTTCTGCGACACTTGCAGACTCACCGGTTTCGGTGGTCTCACTCTGGCTGCTGCCGCAAGCGGTCAGGTTACTGATGGTCATTGCTGCTACAAGCAGTAATGCTAATTTCTTCTTCATGTCTGTTTACTCCATTCTTTCTATTATGGTTATAATCCCCCATCAATAGTAATCGGTTGATATTGTACCACAAAGCCCTTGCTATTAAAAGCCTTTTTTGCTATAATACATTTCGTTCAATTCAATATAGGAGGTAGCAAAATGCCGACATGGGTTATTGTATTATTAGTGATTGTCGCTGTTCTGGCAGTCATTTTAGGAGTTCTGATCTTCCTTGGCAAGAAAGCTCAGAAGAAACAGGCTGAGCAGCAGGCGCAGATTGAAGCTGCCAAGCAGTCAGTTTCCATGTTAATCATTGATAAAAAGCGAATGAAACTAAAGGATGCCGGTCTACCGCAAATGGTACTGGATCAGGCTCCGAAGCTGATGCGTGGTTCCAAGCTTCCTATCGTAAAGGCCAAGATCGGTCCCCAGATTATGTCTCTGGTAGCCGATGAGCGAATCTTTGATTCCATCCCGGTTAAGAAGGAAGTAAAGGCAACGGTCAGCGGTATCTACATTACCGATGTAAAGGGACTTCACGGTAAGATCACTTCCGATCAGCCTAAGAAGAAAAAGAGTAAATTCCGTCAGGCTTTGGAAAAAGCACAGGAAAAGGCCGGAGCAAAACCGGTTAAATAAGAAAAAGAAGGACTGCCAATCAGCAGTCCTTTTTTGATGCAATACACATTTCCAGCCGGCAGGTGGATAGCCGGATTCCGGCTGATTCCAGATCATACTGTGCTGATGCCAGCAATCTGTCTTCTTCCTCTATAATCTCCACGCATTTCGTCTCGATTTCCATCGGAATCGTTCCAAAGGGTGTCCGGTACATACACTGGGTTCTTCTCCCCGGAATCAATTCCATTTTTACCTGGACGGCTCCCCGTTTTGTCATGGAAAAGCTGCCGCTGCCGATATGAAGAAGTGTTTTCACTTTCTGGGGCAGTTCCGCCATTTCCTCTTCATAGCTGATATAGTGACTATTTCCCCGGAAACAATAAGTTCCCTGGGTCCGGGTTTCCACCCGTTCCTCTTCCCCCTCCCGGTCCTGTATTCCCAAAAGTTCAACGGTTACTTCCTTTTTCATCCTGTTTCATTCCAATCTATCAGTCAGACAGCTATTGCTCCAACCATTCTTTCCAGGTTTCCAGCAGGCTGAAACGGATTTCCACTCTTCCCTCCCGGATTGCCTGCTCCAGTTCTTCCGGAAGCTGTCCGGGATCGATGTTTTCCCCTTCCGCCACCACGCAGATATCTTCCGTCAGACATAACTCCGGGTAGATGATTCCCCAGAAAAATCCACTATATGCCCCCAGTAATAATAAGCGTCCCAGCAAAATCCTGATCTGTCTGTTCATTCTATTGATCCTCCTGACATAACCTTTTCCAGTATCTGGCAATTCCGGTTTCTGTTAGGAAGTATTCCCTGTTTATGGGAACATAATCATTTTCTTAGAAGCTGCCATTCTTTTTCTTTTCCTGTGCAGCATTTTCCTCTCGAATCTGCCGGAGAATAGAAGCTTCCTGATTATCGATATGGAGCTTGGCAGCCCTCGCCGCCGTCTCTTTATCATTATTTATAATGCTTTCATAAATAACCCGATGTTCCTTCATCAACGTATCATGCTGGCTTTCATCTTTGATATATTCAAAGCGATACCGGTACATCTGCTGAGACAGATTATGAATCAGCTGGATCAGGCGGTCATTTCCCGTTGCCTCTACAATGATATCGTGAAGTGCCACATCTGCCTGGGCAATCACTCTGGCATCCTTGGTCCTGGTCGCTTCCTCAAAGGCATTGCATGCCTCTTTTAATTTTGATTTTTCTTCATTGGTAATCCGGTCGCAGGCAAGTTCAGCACAAAGGGCATCCAGTGCCCGACGTACCTCCAGTACATCCTTTAAGTTTTTCTCCGTAATCCGCGCTACTTCCGCGCCTTTGCGGGGAATCATGGTTACCAGCCCTTCCAGTTCCAGTTTGCGGATTGCTTCACGGATCGGGGTACGACTGACTCCCAGTTTATCGGCCAGATGGATCTCCATCAGACGTTCTCCCGGCTGCAGCTGTCCTGTAAGAATTGCCTGACGCAGGGTATCAAACACCACATCCCGTAAGGGCAGAAATTCTTCATTACTATTTAAAGTCAGAGAGTCGCTCATTCCTGCTCCTTTCCGTAATTATCCGGTTCATAAAAGCCGGTGGCAATAATCTGCGTAATCTGTCCGTTCTTTTTCAGGATACTCTGTTCCATGGCTTCAGCCGCTGCTTTCGCCTCGGTCGCATCCTCAAAAACACCGAATACCGTAGGCCCGCTTCCGCTCATAAGTGCCTTCTTCGCCCCCAATGTTTCCAGATTTTCCTTCACCCGGGCAATTAAAGGATACTCCTTGACCGTAACACGCTCCAGTACATTTTCCATACGTTCTGTGATACCTGCAAGATTTCCGGTCTTCAGAGCCTCCACCATGCCGTCAATGTCCGGATGATGTTCCAGCGTTTCCACATGGAGATTTTCATACACATATCTGGTGGATACACTGACTGCAGGCTTAACGATCACCAGACCGCACTGCGGTGGTGCCGTAAGTCTGGTCAGTTTCTCCCCAATACCTTCGGATAATGCCGTCCCCCCAACAACACAGTATGGCACATCCGCCCCAATGGTCACGGCGATCTTCTGAAGTTCCTCCACGGAAAGCTGCATGTCGAAGAGCTCATTCATACCGACAAGCGCTGCGGCTGCATCGGTGCTTCCTCCTGCCATGCCGGCTGCCACCGGTATGTTTTTCTGAAGGACAAAATGTACACCCTCCTTTATGGGATGCTTCTCTATCAGTTTTCTGGCCGCCTTACAGACCAAATTGGTGTCGTCTACAGGGACTAAGGAGGTCACCGCCTGCCCTTCCGCTTCCATGGTAAAGGTGATCCCCGGCTGTTCGCTTTTACAGATTGTGAGCCGGTCAAACAAATCCACGGTCTGCATAATCATCTTCACTTCATGATAACCATCCGGTCTGCGCCGCAGCACATCCAGTCCCAAATTAATTTTGGCATACGCCTTTTTTTGTATCTGTTGAATCATATTCCCTCTCGATTGTATACACGAATTGTACTTAATTTTATACAATCTTGTTTTATTTGTCAATGCTGCTGCAAAAACCGGCAAAAAAGAAAATTTTCCTTTTCCCCTAATATTTCATACTGACAATCCGATATAAGAAGTAGAAAGATAGCAAAAAATGTGGCAGGGGCATGGAATGCCCGCGTTGGCTTTGCCAACCGACCAGAATGGAGGAAATGATGAGCGTAAACGGAATTACCGAGTCAACCAGTACTGCTTATACTTCTTATACCAGCAGTGCCAAAGAAACAAAGAACGCGGAGAAATCCGCAGAAAATACCGCTACCGGCACAACAGTTGCAGACAGCGGCGTTGTTTATGAAAAAAGCAACACAGAGAAAACTGCAAATGCTGCCTCTACCGGCAAGACACAGTACGCAAACCCTGATCTTGTTGCTAAATTAAAGGCAGATGCAGAAGCCCGCACCAGCCAGTTGCAGAATATCGTAACCCAGATGCTTTCCAAGCAGGGTGTTACTTTTGCAAAAGCAAATGATATGTGGTCCATTCTGGCCAGCGGCAACTTTACCGTAGATCCCGCTACCAAAGCCCAGGCTCAGGCAGATATCGCCGATGACGGCTATTGGGGCGTCAATCAGACCTCTGATCGTATTATTGATTTTGCCAAGGCTTTGGCAGGAGATGATCCCGATCAGCTGGAGAAAATGCGCTCTGCTTTTGAAAAGGGATACAAACAGGCAGAAAAGACCTGGGGTGGCAAACTTCCCGATATCAGTCAGAAAACTTATGACGCTGTCATGAAAAAATTTGATGAATTAACCCAGAAGAAGGATAGCACTGCAGATACTACCGCTGCTGCAGATTCCACAACCACTACCGTATAGGAAGCAGAAGGACGACGCGATAACGCGCCGTCCTCTTTTAATTTCCATAGCTTTTCATAATCAGCAGCTTCTCTCCGGGATGGATTTCATTTCCGGACAGGTTATTCATCTCCTTGATGGCTGCTACCGGTACGAAATACTGTTTACCGATTTTCCATAGTGTATCACCTTTTTGCACCACATAGATGGCAATGCCCGGAAGTGCATTCATTCTATCCTGATCCAATTCCTCCATGGTGATTTCTTCGATCACCTGCTCTTCCATCTCTTCAAAGGCAAGCAGTTCAAAAAACAGTACCGTTCGAACCTCTGCCTCTTCGCTATCCAGCATAGAGGCATCTACTTCCTCCAAATGGCAGCACAGGCGGTAAACACTGTCCGTTTTCAACCCGTTCGCCTCACAGGTATACGTGAAAGGAATGCTTTCTTTTACCGTGTGATAGGGCATCTCCCGATCCACACTTTGGTAGAAGACTTCCACCTCTACGCTTCCGCTGACCATAACCCCCTGCTCCCGGATTTCCTGATGGTCAACAAGCACATTCCCATCCACGGTAAGAATCTTTCTTACGCCTCCCCCGGCATTACATTTCACATGGGCATTCAGCTTCTGCCGCCCCCGGGTCTGCGCTGCAAGCTTACGAAAGGCTGCGCTGCGCTCTCTGGTTTTGACCTGCCGGGTGACTCCGTACACATCGCTGAGCAGTTCCAAAGGCTCCCGCTCATACATTTGGATGGCAAGATCCAATACCACTTCCAGACCAAAGCAGCGTTCCTCTCCGTCATGATCTGCATGGATTTCCAATTCCCTATGGCTGCTGTCAAAAAGTATTTCCAGGATTCCATCCTCTTTGCAACCCTGACATTCCATGGTTCCTGCAAAAGGTTCCACCGCCTGATAGGACTGCACAGGATTATCTTCTTCTGCCGTTTCGTAAAGTACGAAAACATGCACCTCTCCCTGTATTCCGATTTTTCCATCCATGGGTTTCCACTCCAGTTTACCGATGCGGATCTTTTTCCAAAGAATAGCAACAATGTTGGGAAGATCATGGGGCAGTGTCAGTTCCTCGCGAATTCGGAAAATATCTTTTTTCTGAATGGTAGTCTGTAATACCTCCAGCCCGGTATGACTATATTCAATCGGTTCCTCGCACTGGACCCCTACCGTGGTATCCTCGTCGTAGAGCTCCCCCACCTGCATCTTCAACTGAATAATGCTTTGGATACTGATTTTCCGGGAATTGATGAGACTGGTCGTCAAATCCTGAAGGGTGGCGTGTACCGTCACGGCATCTCCTGCCTTGACCCCTTCCTCATGAATCTGTTCTTCAAAGGGAATCTCCCCGGTAATCACCTGTGGGACATTCTCCTCCGGCGAAGCATACAAAATCTGATAGTGTAGTTTTCCTCTCACGTTTACCTGATCCGTGACCGGTCGGATTTCCTCCAGTGTCACTTCTCCCATATCACTGATCACCATGGATGCATCCGGTTTCGCATCTGGAATATTTCGGTCTTCTTCCAGCGTAAACTGGATTTCGTTTTGGTTGCGTACCCTGTCCATGTGGATATTCCGCTTTAATAATTCCACAAAAATACCTCCGTTGCGAATGCTTTTCTAACTATACATATTCGCAACGAAGGTCTGTTATTCCATTTGTGTCAGTGATTGCCTTGCAGCCGCTTTTACTGTACTGCTCCGATGAGTTCCCGTATATCCTCTATGCCATAACGGCGCATATAATCCTCGATGCCTTCCACAATCTCTGCAGTGGCATAAGGATTGACAAAATTCATGGCTCCTACGGAAACTGCAGTGGCTCCTGCCAGCAGAAACTCAATGGCATCCTCTGCATTGGCAATCCCTCCCATACCAATGATGGGAATTTTTACTGCCTGGGCAGTCTGATACACCATGCGGACTGCCACCGGTTTGATGGCAGGACCGGACATTCCGCCGGTTTTATTTGCCAGTACGAATTTTCTCCGGTGAATATCAATCTTCATGCCGGTGATGGTATTGATCAGAGAAAGGGCATCGGAGCCCGCTGTCTCTGCGGCTTTTGCCATCTCTGTGATATCCGTAACATTGGGAGAAAGCTTCATAATGATGGGCTGTTTCGCCTTTTTCTTGATCTCACTGGTGATGTTGTAAAGGGCATCGGCTTTCTGTCCGAAGGCAATCGCTCCCTCTTTGACATTCGGGCAGGAAACGTTGATTTCCAGCATGTCCACCGGCTCGTCTCCCAACCGCTCCACTACTTCCAGATAGTCCTCTACGGTCTTGCCACAGACATTGACAATGATTTTGGTATCATATTTTTTCAGGAACGGGATATCCCGCTCACAGAACACATCAATGCCGGGATTCTGCAAGCCGATGGCATTGAGCATACCGCCATAGACCTCTGCCACTCTGGGAGTAGGGTTACCGGGCCAGGGCACATTTGCCACACCTTTGGTCACTACCGCACCCAGTTTATTCAAATCCACAAATTCACTGTATTCCATACCGGAGCCGAAGGTGCCGGAAGCGGTCATGACGGGATTTTTAAATTCTACTCCTGCAATTGTTACTTTTGTCTGCATCAGATTTCTACCTCCTTTGCCTCAAATACCGGTCCATCGGTACAAATCCGGGCATTGTGTACATGAGAATGGGCGTCCACCTCTTTGGTTTTGCAGACGCACCCCAGACAAGCTCCCACGCCGCATGCCATCCGTTCCTCCAAGGAAATATAAGCCGGGATATCCGCTTCCTCCGCATACTGTTTGATCGCCCGCAGCATGGGCATAGGGCCACAGGCATAAATCATGTCTGCTTTCAGATTCTTTTCCCGGATAGCATCCATGACATTTCCTTTGGTACCCACAGAACCGTCCTCTGTGGCGATGATGATCTCACCGTATTTTTCCAGGTCTTCTTTTAAGAAAAGGGACGCATCCCGATAACCCACGATAATTTTCTTATTACAGTTTAAGGATTTTGCAAGCTGTAAAATAGGAGGGATGCCGATTCCACCCCCCATGAGGAACACAGTCGTTTGCTCATCGGTGACTTTTTCCACCGGAAATCCGTTTCCCAAGGTTCCCATCACGGCAATGGATTCGCCTGCCTGATAGGTGGAAAACTCAGCCGTTCCCTGTCCGGCTACCCGGTAAACAATCCGCAGTGCCTGTCCATCCTCCCGCACCTCGCAGATACTAATGGGTCTGGGGAGCAGGGTGCTGGCGTTCTTCGGATACACGCAGATAAACTGTCCGGCTTTCGCCTCTTTTGCCAGACTGGTCTCTATCCACATATCGTAGATGCCGGTCTGGAGGCATTGCTGGGACAATACCTTTGCCATTTCTTTTTTCTTTGCCATTTGCTTATTCTCCTGATTCGTATATGATTTTGCCATTGCAGATTGTCATTTGTACCTGACCTGTCATGGTTCTCCCTAAGAAGGGGGAATTGCTGGATTTGGAAGCAAAACGCTCCACTCTCCACTTACGTTCCGGTGCAAAAAGCACCAAATCGGCAGGACCGCCCTCGCCGATATATCCGGCATCCAGGTGGTACAGTTTCGCCGGGTTGTATGCCATCACCTCGGTGAGTTTACCGTAGGAAATATACCCGCCCTGCACCAGTACTTCATTGGCCAGTGCCAGGGCAGTTTCCAGTCCCAGAATGCCGCTGGGTGCCTGGGTCAGTGGCTTTTCCTTTTCTTCCCTGCTATGAGGTGCATGATCCGTAGCAATCAAATCTATGGTGCCATCGGCAATGCCCCGGATAATCGCCTGACGATCTGCTTCCTCTCTGAGGGGCGGATTCATTTCTGCCATGGTTCCGTATAGAATTGCCGCATCTTCCGTAAGGGTAAAATGGTGCGGTGTTGCCTCCGCATGGATGTTTTCTCCGCCGGGACGTTTCTTCGCCTGACGCACCAGTTCCACCGCCTCTTTACTGCTGATATGTTGGACATCCATAATCGCTCCGGTCTCCAGCGCAATCTCCAAATCCCGTTTCACCATGGAAATCTCCGCCTGACGGTCCGAACCGCCGATGCCGAAGTGCTCTGATGCCTTTCCATGGTTGATACCATTGTTTTCGATGTAAGAGGGATCTTCCTCGTGAAAGCTGACAGGAATGTCATATTTGGCAGACAGTTCCATGGCCTTCCGGGCAAGTGCTGCATCCAGAATCGGCACTCCATCGTCCGTAATGCCCACTGCACCTTTGGCAAGAAGCTTTTCCACATCCACCAGTTCCTGTCCCTTCATGCCTTTGGTGACATTGACACAGGTTTCCACATGGATGTCAGTGGTACGCCCCTTTTGCAGTACATAGTCCAGCGTCTCCTCATTATCCACGGCAGGCTTGGTATTTGCCATCAGCACCACGGTGGTAACACCGCCTTTGGCTGCTGCCTTCGCTCCGGTCTCAATGTCCTCTTTATAGGTAAAACCAGGGTCACGGAAGTGGACATGGACATCCACCAATCCGGGGAAAACCAGAAGCCCTGTGGCGTCAATTTCTCTGGTAATAGAATCGGTTGGGATTTCTGTAGGATTCAATCCCACAATGCGCCCTGCCTTTGGCTCACCAGGCTCAGCGATATAGACATCCATCTGCGCATCCAGGATGTCTTTGGTTCCTTTGGCAGGGGTAATCACCCTGCCATTTTTTATTTTTATCATGGGTACGGTTCTCCCTTTCTATGTCACACATTTAATGTGACATAAGTGTCATTTTATAGAAAATTGATTTGCTCGTCTCGATTTTCAATTTTCAGCACAATCATGGGATAGGAGGGTGCACTGCCCTCTTCCGGTACAGTTTCAGGACCTACCAGCAGAGTATTCACATAAACCATGCCCTCTGCCCGGCTTAATTCCTTCACACTGACGCTGTAACCACCGGTTTCCTGCTCGCCGTAACCGATGCAAAGGTAGAGAAAGCTGCCATCCGTGTAGGTTAGTTTGAAAGGTTCCGTCTTTTTCCCCTCCAAAAGCTGTGCCAGTTCTTCCGGGAGGCGTTCCTCATTGACCACGGTGAAATCCACCTGTTCCCGCTTTGTCTCTCCACTTCCCGGCATGGTACATCCCGTCAAAGCCAGAATCATTCCAGCCAGCAGAGCGATGGGGAGCAGTTGTTTCCTATTCCAGTGCTGTTTCCATTTTTTTGCCATAGATACTCCTAGAGACTGAATAAGGCTTTGCACAAAATATGATATTGGAGCTGGAGTAAACACATTTGTGAACACGCCTTGATTCAATACAGTTTCTTTTATAGTAATCTATGGCGGGAGTAGATGCAGTATACCTACTGCTCCTAAATTTCTATTGAGTATTATATCAAATTCGAGTACAATTTGTATAGAATAAATGAAGAGGTGAACATACATGATTCGTCTGATTATCACCGCCACCTTTGTGGTGTTGTATTTAATTCTTTCCATTCCCGTAGCTTTTGTGGAATGGCTGATTGGGAAAAAATGGCCGGATGTGAAAGACCGTTCCTGCCTGGCTTATGTAAACTGGGCATTCCGGGTGGTTGCCTTCTGTTCCGGAGTCAAAGTGACTGTCATCGGACATGAACGCATCCCCAGGGACACCGCCGTTCTCTATGTGGGCAACCACCGCAGCATCTTTGACACGGTCGTCACGTATCCTCTGGTGGTAGGACTGACCGGCTTTGTTTCCAAGATTGAACTGTTAAAAGTGCCTCTGCTCCGTACCTGGATGAAAAATCTCCATTGTCTTTTCCTTGACCGTAAAGATATCAAAGCCGGATTGCAGACTATTTTACAGGGAATCGACATGATGAAAAGCGGCATTTCCCTTATTATTTTCCCGGAAGGAACCCGCAGTAAGAAGGAAGGTGAATTTCTTCCCTTCCATGCCGGCAGTTTCAAGCTGGCAGAGAAATCCGGCTGCCCCATCGTTCCCATATCCATTAACAATACCGGTGCCGTCCTGGAAGATCACTTTCCTAAGATCAAAAAGACCCATGTTATCGTGGAATACGGCGATCCCATCTATGTGAAGGACCTAGACCGGGAGGCAAAGAAAAATCTGCCGGATACCGTCCGCCAGATTATCATTGATACTTATAATAAAAATGCCCCGCTTGTGTAAGCGGGGTTTTTTAAATGCAGAGGAAATTCCTCTACATTTAAAAACTTATAATACCAGTCTCATATACACCAGTTCCTGGGCACCGGAATACCTGGAAATAAATCCCAAGGGGTTACGTCCAAATTCCACAAATCCAATACTTTGATACATCTGGATTGCTCTCTGGTTGTCCGCGACAACCTCCAGTTCTAATTGTTGATATCCGGCATCTTTTGCACACTGCACGCAGGCTTTCATCATCCTTTTGCCGATGCCAAGTCCCCAGTACGACTTGACCACATCGATACCAATCTCTGCGCGGTGCCTGATTTTATATTTATTCCCCAGGGCAGAAACTCCCGCTGTTGCGACGATTTTTCCATCTACCACAGCCAACAGCATGACTTCCCTATCACTCTCGGCTCTTTTCTGAAGGAATTCACTCTCCGCTTTCGCATCAAAGCTATGCTCCTCTGGATAGGAGCGCAAGTAGTCCGACTCACTGTGGGTCACTGCAAACAACTCCGACATTTCCGAACCATCTTCGTATGTCGCATTTCGTATGATGCAGTCCTGCCCGTTTTTCAATACGATTTTTTCGTTATATTCCATCTTTGTGCCTTTCAATGGTGATAAACTGTCAATAAAAACCTTTTTCACATTAAGATAAATCCTCTCTCTTGTGTCTGTCAATAAGCAATAAAACAAACATAACAAACCATAGCGTACATGCTATTATGCATCCTATTCCTTCATGCTGGATATCTACAATAGTTCCCAGGATAAACGGTACTGACATAAACATCATTCTTTTGCCGTATGCCTTACACATGGCATTTTCATCATATTTTTTCCGTTCTTCTTCGGATTTCATATTGTAGCCAGACAGAAATTTCGCAGCTTCCCCTTCTGATTTATAAAACCATACTCCAAACAAAAACATAATAACTGCCATCATTAAATCAAAAATAACGCAGAACATTGTCCCTACCTCCATTTCGATTCGTCAGATTATGAATTCTAAATTCCGTTGAATTTATCTGTACTTATTTAGTATTGCATCCGGGATATGGCAGTAACTGCAATCCTCCGGGTATCTTTCCAGATGATGCTGGTGTTCCTCGGCACTTCTGACATAATTTGTCAGCGGCAGCACTTCCACTACAATTTTATCCCTGTCGACCCGCCGGTCAATAAAGGCTTTTGCCTCTTCCAGATGCTTTTCAGAAGTGCTGTATATGCCGGTTCTGTACTTCTCGCCCACATCAACGCCCTGTTTGTTCAGGCTATAAGGGTCGATGATTTCAAACAACTGCTCCATCAGATTAGAAATGTTGGTAGCCTTTTCATCAAAAACCACCTTCACGCATTCTGCATATCCATCATAAGGGCTGTCCAGGGAATCGGTTTTTCCATTGGCTCTGCCAGCCTCTGTTGTGAGTACCCCAGGTACACTGTCAAAGAAATGCTGCACGCCCCAAAGGCATCCGCCAGCTATGTATACGGTTTCCATAATTTTCCTGCCTCCTCTGTAAACTTACTTTAATAAATATTTTCCAAATGCTTTGTGGGTGTCAAAATGGACATTTCTGAAAAATAAAATCAGCCAAATAATATAAGTTGGAATAGCCAGATACGGCGTTATAAAATAGGACAAGACTGCACCGGCTATCATGATGGCAGCCCATGTAAAACACTGATTTCTCATATCCCTGGAAATACATGTTTTATCGTATAGTGCCTGTTCTTCCTTTGACAGCGAGTTAAAACCAGAAATAAATTTAGCAGCTTTTTCTTTAAATACTGTAAACAGCACACCCAGCACCGCAAATGGAATAGCTAAAACGATACATGACCAAAATCCTATATTCATAATGTATATCTCCTTTTATGCTCCGATTTTTTTAACTATCCCACTTCCTAAAATTGATGATAACCCATAAATCACCACTTTCTATGACTCTTATAGGTGCTTTAAAGCCTTGTGCATTGAGGCACTACCTATAAGGAAATTCATTTGGCAGCTCTTATATGTCTATGAAAAGGCTTTTGAGCCTCCACTGTCAATTTTTCCAGTGAATTTTACCCATAAGGGCAAGTTCCTGGCGAGTCCTATAGGTTGAAGTTGCGATATGCTCTCGAAATTATACCTATAAGACATGGCTTTTATCACAGCTTATAGGCAAAAATCAGAATTATGTAAACTTACAGTTCATGCTTTCGTCGGTTCTACAAGCCGGAAGCCGTATTACAATAACTTTTCTAATTCTACCAATAATTTCGCCTTCATTTTATCTGGTCCACGACTCCAATTCCTTTACAAAATATGGATTCGTCCCATTTTTTATCATTTCAATTCTGTCGCATATCAAACACATAATTCATGCTCCTTATTCCACCGAGTCCAAAGCCATCTATTTCATTCAAATATTATCCATTACTATATTCCGGTTTTTTCTTATGAGAAATAACGCTAAACTGATCACACCTTCCAGAACAATAAATAGAATCATTAAGTTCAAATTGATCCTGCTCAGCCACCCGCCTGCCAATCTTTGGTCAATCACATTGGAAAGTAATTTTATGATGATAAATGCTAAGAGTGTAACTGTCATTGTAACGATACTGCTTGTTTGAAAGATTCCCAGTGCATTAGCTTTTTCTGTTCTTACTGACACGATAATCGTTACAATGCAAATTAGTATCATCGCCACTCGAAGACAAATACTCGTTAATACATCGTATAGTTTCAAAATGGTAAGATATTGCTTGCCAAATGCACGAACAAGATTTTCTTCTAAATTTTTTTCAATGGTTCCAATATTCTCATTCAAATACTCCTTCGTGGCCTTTCCTTTTTCGTTATAAAATTCTTGGGGCATATTTTCCAGAACCAGAGCATCTATTTCTTCTGATACATCAAATTCTACATCTTTGTCATATCCCACATTTTCCACTATGGTTTGTATAAATTTTGCTGTTATTTTATCCGTATATCGGCTATTTCTGATGTTGTCTTCTATTTTTTGTAAATGGTCGATATCCACATCGTAAATAACTTCATCCAGAAAATAACCCGATACTTTTTTTGACAATATTTCTTGTGAAAAAGTTTTTACGACTGTATTCTCAAGGATAAAACTCATCGTTATCAATAGGAAACTTACAGTCAGCAATATGCTTACTATCCCTTTCATCCATTTTTTCATACAAAATCTCCTCCACAACTGTCGGTTTTTACTTTCTTATCATAGCATAAAACAGGGTTAATACGCAAATTTCCACCTTTATGTACTAGCAAGAATTGTTTCAAAAATGTTAAGTTCAGAATTGTTAATGTAAGTCTGCTGCTATTCTTTTCTTAAGAATTTCTTGCAAAAAACCGATATAGTTAGTAAGTGCAAACGGATTTGCACGGTTTTGGTCACAAGGCAAAATCAGGGAGGATTTCAAATGAGATTAGGTGAGGCAATTCCCAAATATCAGGCATATCGCAACCAGCTCCAGGAACAAAAGAAAAACATTTATCAGAATATGAAGGATGCGCAGGAGAAAGCGGAGCGTTCCGGTGAGGAAGAATGGTCAAAAAAGGCGGCGGAACTGGAAATTTCCTACAAAGCTGCGGAAGAAGAATTCGACAAATACGAAAGTATTCTGGACCGGTTAAAGGAGCAGTGGGTCAACATTGCAAATGCAGAAAATGACCGTGCCCTGGCAGACCCTGAAACGGGAATGGCTGCTACCGTTGGAAAAATTATGACCACTGTGGCAAGAATGTGTGCCGGGGACAAGGTTCCGATTCTCGATGAAAAGAAACTGATGGAATATGACAGCAACATGTATGCCAAAGCAAAAGAGGCGCAGGCAGCCATGGCTGCCATCAAGGAAAAACAGAAGGAGTACGATTCTCTCTGGGATGGTGACGAAGGTGAAAACTATGACCCGGAAGGCGTCGCCAACAGCGCACAGGCAGAAGGTGATTTACCTGAAATTCCTGAACCAGAGGAAATTTCTGTGGAGGAACCCTCGATCCCGGAGGAATAATTTTTCATACAACATAAATGAAAGCTATTTATGTGTTCCATCATCATTAAATGTCTTTTTCAACGTATTTTCTGTTAAGAAAATGGAAACAAGCAAAAGAATACATTGAACTGTCAAAAGAATGCATTCTACGATTCCAATGGTATTTTCATCACTGTGATAGAAGGGAATATGCAGCAGAACAGTTGGAACCGTCATGAACAGACCAAGCCTCCACCAAAGTCGTCCACAATAAGCATGAGCAAATTTCCATGTGTCCATATTTTTCATAGATCGGGTTGTCCTGTACCCCAATATTCCATTGATCTGTTTTGGACAATGTTTCCACATCATCCGCCCAGCAATAAGCATAATAACAGGAATTAATAAATCACATATTAGCATAAACCACCAAAACCACATAAAATTCTCCTTGAAGGTAATCTTTTAAAGTTGCACCGTGAATACTACTTTAATATCCCGCCATGAAAATACGAAACTGTTGTCCTAAGACCCGTCCCATATAGTTCATTGCATATTGAGATTTCTCATCGTACCAGATAGCCTCTTCACCGGCGAACCGTTCTCCGCCCATGTAAGTATCATGGTATGTATACAAGCCATCCCTGTAGGAATAATCATGAGAATCCTGTCTGGTAGAATCCGTCTCATTACTGCATCCAGCATAGGTATTTCTACTTGCCTCAAGCCGGAATTCTATTAACTTCTGCAAGTCGGCATTTTCCTCCTGGATGCAGGCGACCGTACAATCCTGGTCTCTTACCAGATAATCTACGGTTACATGAAAAAGATTGCTGATTTGTATGAGGTTATTGATATCGGGATATACCTGACCAGATTCCCACTTAGCCACAGCCTGTTTACATTCTTAATGACATACACTGCTCTTTGTTGTTTTGCTACCTTTATTATACAAGGCACGCATATCTTATCTTTTCTATAAGCAGACTTTTGAATCACGCTGATGTTTTCCCCGAACCTGGCAATATCAATTCCGGGGAATTGGTTTTTATCCGCCAGAAGTCCCGCCGCATTTGTATAGCCATCCACATTGTTATACAGGCTTAACGTCTTTAAAGTGTCCTGATTAAAGGATTCAATTTGAATATTTTCCTGTAATTTCTGACGCAAAATCTCAAAGGTCAGCGCCTGCTCTTTACAGGGAAGTTCTTCAAACCTTACGTTCTTTCCTTCCAGAATAAGCCTGGAAAGTTCCAACGTATCTACTTCGATTGTAGCGGTGTCATTTCGTTTGTACGCCTTTGACTTATACAAATAAGGTTTCTGGGTGCCACTTTTTATGGTAAGTTTTATTGTGTGATCCTTTTGTGTCTCAAGGGTATAATCGGGTTGAGGGGAAATACTGTCATTGATTTTATTTTCAATATCCAGGCAGGATTGCTTTACATCCGATAATCCTTTCACATTCCCGCTATCATCAATCCCAAAAAGAATTTCTCCACCATCGTAATTTGAAAAGGCACTGACTGTTTTTTTAAAGGTATTGGTAACGTTTTCTTTGAATTCCAATGTTCGGGTTTCACGCATATTATGATGTCCTTTCCAATTTTATTGCTTTTATCATACGCAATAACAATCAAAAAACAATCGTAAAAAAATACGATTGTTTTTTGATTGTTTTCGATTATTTGTATTTTCTTTATTCCTTATGAATATACATTCGGCTGCTTTCATACACAAATCATAGTTATTCGGTGTATGAACGCCATTGAGTTTATTGTAACTGCTCATAATTGCAAGAGGTCTCGCCTTTTCAATTACATATTCAAAACCGGACAGGTAAATTTCACGCAGAACTCTCTCCGAAACAATTGACGACGAGTGCATCCTGTTTTACCGCTCTAAGGACATTGCCATTCTGCGGTAGGTGTGGCGTTTGCCACGGATTGCCACGCTGTAGGCGGTGATATTTTCCGGCAAAGCCATACCCATGTAACCACTGTCCCCGATGTGGTGGATGTCCGCTCCTGCCATTTTGCACATAAGGGCAATCTGGCGGATGGTAGACTCGTCGGCACCCTCCTGGGAGGTTCCGATGGTGGTCATGGCAAGGACACCTTTTTCGTGTGCCTTTTTAATCAAAGCGGTGGCATGCTCTAAGGTAAAGCCAGGTACGGTTCCCGGTGCGGGCAGTAGCAGCACATCGGCTCCTGCCTGGATGAACGCCTCCGCATCTTCCT
>OGJJ01000359.1_pt1 | contig 43142 bp, 36 predicted proteins | sample 1572081 | NCBI WGS metagenome assembly OGJJ01 (sample SAMEA2582122, study PRJEB24529) | metagenome | biome: Human gut stool | place: China | collected 2011
ATGGTGTCTATCTCACGCCGGAAGACCGGGCTATTTTCAAAAAGCATCACCTTACGATTGTGACCAATCCCGGCTCCAATACAAAGCTTGCCAGTGGAATTGCCCCCATTAGTGATTTCCTGAAGGATGGAATCCCGGTGGCAATCGGAACGGACGGAGCTTCCAGTAACAATTGTCTGGATATGTTTCGTGAGATGTTTCTGGTGACCGGACTGGCAAAACTAAAGGAGCAGGATGCCGCAGCGGTGGATGCAGGGGAAGTCTTAAAAATGGCGACCGTGAATGGAGCTAAGGCGATGGGACTTTATGATAGCGATGTACTTGCGGAGAAAAAGCATGCGGATCTGATTCGGATTGACTTACGACAGCCCAATATGCAGCCGATCCATAATATCCAAAAGAATCTGGTGTATAGCGGAAGTAAACAAAATGTGCTCATGACCATGATCCATGGAAAAATTCTGTACGAGGATGGAATTTTCTATACCAAGGATCAACCGGAAGCGATTTATCGCGGCGTAGAGAAAACCCTGGAAAGGATTTTGGAAAAGTAAGATGGAATACGAACTGTTGCTTGGACTTTTTGTGGCATTTATCATTTTTCTTACTGCGGCAGGCCGTATCAATGAGAAAAAGCGGTGGAAGTGGCTGGAGGAACAACATCGGAATCATTACGGACAGGCTTCTGCCAAAAAATATAAAGACGAAGAGTGGAAAACCGTATCATCCTATTATATCAGACATAAGGATCCAAAAGGTATTGACGACATAACCTGGAATGATCTGGGAATGGATGAAGTATTTCAACGGATGGATTATACAGAAAGTAGCGTGGGAGAAGAATTTCTCTATTATATGCTGCGAACGCCCTGTTATGAGGAAAAGGATCTGGAACAACGGGAGAATCGTATCCGTGCCATGGAGAAAGAAGAGGTACGTCTGCCTTTGCAGATGCAGCTTATGAAGGTGGGGCGAAGCGGAAAATATGCAATCTGGGATTATTTGGATTTATTGGATAATCTGGGGGAGCGGAGCAGTCTGCTATCGGTGGTCGTGGATCTGTTTATTCTGGGGATGATACCCATGTGTTTTATCAATGTGGGGATTGGCGTTCTGGGGATAATCGCGGGCGTACTTTTTAATTTCCTGCGGTATTTTAAGCAAAAGGGAGAAATTGATCCCTATATCGTCAGCTTTTCCTATTTGCTGCGGTTGCTTGAGGGAGCAGAACAAATTGCCGATGTATTGCAGAAGACTGGGGAAGAGATCTTTCAGGAGGATGCACGAAGAATTACGGAACAGGTCAGGGAGTTTAGAAAATACCGGAGAAATTCCCGGTTGATTCTGTCTCCTACAAGGATGAGCGGAAGCAGTGATCCTGTGGAATTGGTCATGGATTATATTCGCATGACATTTCATCTGGATATTTTGAAGTTCAATCAGATGCTGGGTCAGGTGCGGGGACATCTGACCCAGATCGAGAGTCTGATGACGGTCACAGGGCAGTTGGATGCGTCGGTTTCCATTCAGTGTTACCGGGCTTTTCTGGAGCAGAAGGGACAGGCATACTGTATTCCGGTATTTACACCGGATAAAAAAATCACTCTTCAAAAAGGCGTACATCCCTTATTGGAACAGCCGGTTGCCAACTCTGTGGAAACAGAGAAAAATGTGCTGATCACCGGTTCCAATGCCTCAGGAAAATCCACCTTTTTGAAAACGGTAGCAATTGCAGCTTTGATGGCACAATCTGTTCATATGGTTCTGGCGCAAGGCTATCAGGCATGTTTCTTCCGTATTTATTCATCCATGGCATTGCGGGACGACCTGCTTTCGGGAGAAAGCTATTATATGGCAGAAATCAAGGCATTGAAGAGAATTATGGATGGAGCGAAAGCGGATGAAAAGCCGGTGCTTTGTTTCGTGGATGAGGTTCTTCGAGGAACGAATACGGTGGAACGTATTGCAGCCTCCGTGGAAATTCTTCATTACATGGCAGGACAGAATCTCCTGTGCTTTACAGCTACCCATGATATAGAGTTGACGAAGCTGTTAGGGGAGGCGTATGAAAATTATCATTTCGCTGAGGAATTTGATGGAACACAGATTTATTTTACCTATGAAATCCGTAAGGGAGAGGCTGCCAGCCGGAATGCCATCAGACTGTTGGATATGATAGGATTTGAAAAGGAGATTACCGCAAGAGCGGAGAGACGGGCAGAACATTTTTTACAGACAGGAACGTGGTAATGGCAAAACAGAAATTTTATGCAGTGAAAAAAGGAAAAAAGCCGGGGATTTATGCAACCTGGGAAGCCTGTAAGGCTTCTGTGGACGGGTTCAGCGGTGCACAATACAAAAGCTTTCCTTCCCAACAGGAGGCGAAGGCTTATCTGGAAGAAAATTCAAGCATACAGGAACCGGATCGGGATCAGCTCGTTGCTTACGTGGATGGCAGTTTTGATGTCAATTTGGGGCGATATGCCTATGGTTGTGTGCTTCTCACACCTGACGGTGAGATTATCCGTAAAAACGGCGGAGGGAGTAACCCGGAATGTGTGGCGTTACGAAACGTGGCGGGAGAAATGCTGGGAGCCATGTATGCAGTGAAGTGGGCGCAGAAAGCAGGGTATGGAAGGATAGAAATCTGCTATGACTATATGGGAATCGAAATGTGGGCGACAGGCGGCTGGAAGGCAAAAAACGAACTGACCCAAAAATATGCGGCATTTATGAAAGAAAGCAGAAAAACCTGTGATATGAGCTTTCGAAAAATTGCCGCGCACACAGGGGATACCTATAACGAAGAGGCAGATAAACTGGCGAAAGCAGCACTATTGCAGGATAAAGGTAAGGAGTAACGGAATGGCAGATTATACCGTTTTGTTTTGGGATCTGGATGATACGCTTCTGGATTTTAAAAAATGTGAGAAAAATGCATTGTTAAAAAGTTTTGCAAAATACGGACGCAGTGTGGGAGAGGATGTAGTGTCTCTCTATTCCAAAATTAACGAAAGTTATTGGAAACGATTGGAGTTAGGAGAGGTGACCAGGCAGGAACTGCTGGTGGGAAGATTTCGCACCTTATTTGATACTTTGCTGATTCAGGATCTGGATCCGGTGCAGTTCAGACTTACCTATAATGAGGAGTTATCTGCAGCTGCCTTTCTGTTTGAGGATGCCTGGGAGGTCGTGGCTGCATGCAGAAACCTGGGACTGCGACAGTATGTGGTTACGAATGGCGTGACAGATACCCAGAAGAGCCGCATGCATTTGTCAAAGCTGGAACAGCTTGTGGACGGGCTGTTTATTTCAGAAGAAATTGGTGCCGAAAAACCTTCGGCGGCTTTTTTTGATAAGGTTTTTGCAATGTTGGGAGAAGTGGATAGAAAACAGGTATTGCTCATCGGGGATTCCCTTTCCAGCGATATGAAAGGTGGAAAAAACGCCGGAATTGCTACCTGCTGGTATAATCCTAAGAAAAAAACTGCGGACAGGGAGATACCGGTGAACTATGAAATCAGAAGTCTGTCGGATGTACTGGCACTGGTGGCACATTCTTAGGAGGATAGAGAGGATTCAAAATGCCGAAAGCAAGTAACCAGAAAAGTAAAATTTTATATCTGATCCGGATTCTCTGGGAACAGACCGATGAAGAACATCCCTTAAATGCAGCGGAGTTGATCGAGAAACTGGAAGGATATGGAATCAAGGCAGAACGAAAAAGCATTTACGACGATATACAGCGGCTTCAGGAATTCGGAATCGAAGTGTTTCAAAAAAGGGGAAGGGGGAACAGTGGATATTATCTGGCGACCCGTACCTTTACCCTGCCGGAGTTAAAAATTCTGGTGGATGTGGTGCAGTCTTCCCGTTTTATTACCAAATCCAAATCAGAGGAACTGATTCATAAGCTGGAGAATTTTGCCAACCGCTACGATGGCAGACAGCTGCAGCGTCAGGTTTATGTGGCAAGCAGGGTGAAGACCAGCAACGAAGAGATCTACGACAGTGTGGATCAGATACACCAGGCATTGAACGAGGGCAGCCAGATCTGCTTCACCTATCTGGATTGGAATCTGCAAAAGAAACTGCAGCCCAGGAGAAACGGACAGGAATATGTAGTCAGTCCCTGGTCGCTTGCGTGGAATGCGGAAAATTACTATCTCATTGGTTATGATGAGGAAGATGGCAAAATCAAGCATTACCGCGTGGATAAGATGGGAACGATTCGTTTAAATCATGAGAAAAGAAAGGGGCAGGAGGCTTTTGCCAATTTTGATGTGGCACAGTATTGTAACCGAACCTTTAATATGTATGGAGGAAGAGAAGAAATGATTACCCTGCAATTTGAGAATCACCTGCTGGGGGTCATGATGGATCGTTTTGGAACAGAGGTCAGTGTACGAAAGAGAGATGAGCAGCACTTTTCAGTACGGGTTCCGGTGGCGGTGAGCGGACAGTTTTTCGGATGGCTTACAGGGATCGGAAAACAGGTAGAGATTCTTTCACCGGAAAGTGTGCGCCGGGAATACCGGGAATATTTACGGGAGCTTATAGAGTAAGAACTATTGACATTGTGTAATCAATTTGCTATGCTGAATAGTGCCACTAGATATTGTATGTATCTAGTGGCACATTTCAACATGTAGCATATTTGGAGGGGTTATCTCATGGGAGAAGCAGCAGATTTAAAACAGCGTGAAACAGTGGATTATTCATTGGAATATCATCCGAAAAAGGAAGTAAAGGTCATAAAAAAGGATGGAAGCCTGGAAGCATTTAACGTGCAGAAGGTAATCAATGCAGTAGGAAAGAGTGCCTACCGTGCTTTGACCAAATTTACCGATGAAGAGAAACGCCGGATCTGTCAGATCGTTGTGGATAAAGTAGACGAACTGGGAGATGATGAGATTCCCATTCCCGTCATGCACAATATTGTGGAGTCTGCGCTGGAGGCCACCAGACCTCTTGTAGCGAAAAGCTACCGGGATTACCGGAATTACAAGCAGGATTTTGTGCGGATGATGGATGATGTATACAAAAAGAGCCAGTCCATCATGTACATCGGGGATAAAGAGAATGCCAATACGGATTCCGCGCTGGTATCCACGAAGAGAAGCCTGATTTTTAATCAGTTTAATAAGGAACTGTATCAGAAATTCTTTATGACCACAGAGGAAATTCAGGCATGTCGTGATGGTTATATCTATGTTCATGATATGTCAGCACGTCGTGATACCATGAACTGCTGTCTGTTTGATGTCAAGAGCGTGCTTACAGGCGGTTTTGAGATGGGAAATATCTGGTACAATGAGCCCAAGACACTGGATGTAGCTTTCGATGTGATCGGGGACATTGTCCTTAGTGCAGCTAGCCAGCAGTATGGTGGATTTACGGTACCGGAAGTAGATAAAATTCTGGAGCCTTACGCAGAAAAGTCTTATGCGAAGGATGTAGAGAAGTATGTGAATCTGGGAGTTCCCCAGGACAAAGCGGAAGAGCAGGCGGTCAAGGATGTGGAAAAGGAGTTTGAACAGGGCTTCCAGGGCTGGGAATATAAGTTCAATACAGTAGCCAGCAGCCGTGGCGATTATCCTTTTATTACGGTGACAGCAGGATTGGGTACCGGGCGTTTTGCCAAGATGGCATCCATTAAATTATTGAATGTAAGACGAGAGGGACAGGGAAAGCGTGATCATAAGAAACCGGTTCTTTTCCCGAAGATTGTCTTTTTATACGATGAAAACCTTCACGGAGAGGGTGGCCCGTTAGAGGATGTATTTGAAGCGGGTATTGAATGCTCTGCAAAAACCATGTATCCGGATTGGCTCAGTCTCACGGGAAAAGGGTATATTGCCAGCATGTACAAGCGTTATGGCAAGGTAATTTCCCCCATGGGCTGTCGGGCATTTCTGTCTCCCTGGTATGAGAGAGGCGGCATGCATCCCGCAGATGATAACGATGTACCGGTTTTTGTAGGACGGTTTAATATCGGTGCAGTGTCCTTACATCTGCCGATGATACTTGCCAAGGCAAGAAAAGAGAGCAAGGACTTCTATGAAGTTCTGGATTATTATCTGAATCTGATCCGTCAGCTTCATATCCGTACCTATGCCTATTTAGGAGAAATGCGTGCGTCTACCAACCCCTTAGCCTATTGTGAAGGTGGATTTTTGGGTGGACATCTGCAGCTTCATGACAAGATCAAGCCTATTTTAAAGACCGCAACAGCAAGCTTTGGCATCACTGCCTTTAATGAATTGCAGGAATTATACAATGGAAAATCTCTGGTGGAGGACGGACAGTTCGCATTGGAAGTATTGGAGCATATCAACCAGAAAGTGGCGGAATTTAAGGAGGAGGATGGCAATCTCTATGCCATTTACGGAACGCCTGCAGAGAATCTCTGTGGACTTCAGGTGAAACAGTTCCGCGCCAAATATGGTATCGTGGAGGGCGTATCGGACAGAGAGTATGTGTCCAACAGTTTCCACTGTCATGTAACGGAGGATATCACGCCGATTGAGAAACAGGATAAAGAATATCGTTTCTGGGAATTAAGCAATGGCGGTAAAATCCAGTATGTGAAATATCCCATCAGCTACAATACGGAAGCCATCAAAACACTGGTGCGCCGTGCCATGGATATGGGCTTTTATGAAGGCGTAAATCTGTCCCTGGCCTATTGTGATGATTGTGGACACCAGGAACTGGAGATGGATGTATGCCCGAAATGCGGTAGTAGAAACCTTACCAAGATTGACCGGATGAATGGTTATCTTGCATATTCCAGAGTGCATGGAGACACCAGACTTTCCGATGCTAAAATGGCAGAGATTGCAGAACGGAAATCCATGTAAGCATTAGAATTTAAATCAGCAAACGGGGGATAGAGCATTGCGCTATCATAATATTACGAAAGAAGATATGTTAAATGGTGATGGACTGCGTGTGGTACTTTGGGTATCCGGCTGTGACCATTGCTGTAAAGAATGTCAGAATCCCATTACCTGGGATCCGGAGGGCGGACTTTTATTTGATGAGGCGGCGAGACAGGAAATCTTTGACCAACTGGATAAAAGCTATATCAGTGGAATTACTTTTAGCGGCGGGGATCCTTTACATCCGGCCAATATTGTGGGAATAAGGGAACTGGCCGGAGAAATCCGGGAGAAATATCCTAAGAAAACCATCTGGTTATATACCGGATCTCTGTGGGAAGAAATCCAAAACGACCCATTAATGCCACTTTTGGATGTAGTAGTGGATGGAGAATTTGTCGTGGAAGAAAAGGATAATACCCTACGGTGGAAGGGAAGCAAAAACCAACGGGTCATTGATGTACAAAAGACTTTGCAGGATCCCGAAGGAAAAGTCTGGCTTCACTGTCCGGAGTATGACCGTGAAATCAAGAATAAAGAGGATGTCATGCCTTGTGGCTGTGGCGAATAAAGGAGAACGTTTGTGATGACAGAAACCATCAAGATTAAATACCATACCGATAAAATTGATAAATTAACCTATGTAGATGGAAAGAGCGACTGGATCGACTTACGTGCGGCAGAGGATGTGGAATTAAAAAAGGGAGAGTTCCGGCTGATTAACCTGGGAATTTCCATGAAGCTGCCGGAGGGGTATGAAGCCATCATTGCGCCTCGAAGCTCTACCTTTAAGAATTTTGGAATTATTCAGACCAACAGTATTGGTGTCATCGACGAAACGTATTGTGGTAATGATGATGTTTACCGATATCCGGTGTATGCAGTGCGTGACACCCAGATTCATGTAAATGACAGAATTTGCCAGTTCCGTATTCAGAAGCACCAACCGAAAATTGTATTTGATGAAGTAGAAAACCTGGATGGACCTGCCCGGGGGGGATTTGGCAGTACAGGTATTCAGTAGCCGGAGTGCAGGGGACAGATGAAAATCTGTCCCTTTTATGTTTGATAGGAATTTCCTATCAAACAAAATACTTCGCAAGGATGCGCACTTCGAGGAGATGAAGCATTAGTGATTTTTTATATCCGGATCGGGAGGCGGGTAGGAACCGGGAAGTCGACGCCTGATAAGTCTTTTCCAAAGCATATTTCCGTCAAAGGGAATGAGTGGATAGAGATAGCTTCGTCCGGCGATGGTTTTATTAAATAACAGGCAGCAGAAGGTAAAAGTGATGCCACCGATATAGCCCCAGATTCCCAGGAAGGATGTGGTGATTAACGTAATGATACGCATGAATTTCATGGCATAGCCAAATTCATAGCTGTTCTGTGTATAGTTGGCAATCGCCACAAAAGCCATATAGAGCATGACTTCGGCATTAAACCAGCCACTGTTGACGGAGAATTCGCCCAGTACCAGTGCTGCCATGACGGAGAGAGGCGTACTGAGCATATTCGGAGTATTGATTGCGGCAAGCTTCAAACCATCAATAGCCAGTTCCAGCAATAGAAACTGGGCGAGAAGGGGGATGTTTACCGTATCCTGCACAAGAATAAAGGAAAAACCGGCAGGAAGCCATTGGGGGTACATGGTAAATAATAAAAAGGTCGGGGTCAGAAAGTAAGTCATCAAAGCAATAAGAAAGCGGGTGATTCGCAGATAACTGCCTGTGATTGGAGGAAAATAGTAATCGTCTGCTTCTTCCAGCATGTCAAAAATACTGGTGGGAAGGATCATGGCAGAAGGAGAGTTGTCAACCAGAATAACGATATCGCCTTCCAGAATTTGAGCGGAAGCTGTGTCAGGACGCTCTGTAAACTTAAATTTGGGAAAGGGATTATACCATCGTCTATGGTAGATGCATTCTGCCAGACTTTCCTGGTTTAAAGTAAGAGCATCTACCTGAATATTGGTGATCCGCTTGCGGATTTCTTCCAGAAAGTCATGGTCGACACGGGAGTTCATGTAGCATAGAACGATATCGGTCTCCGAACTTTTTCCGGCATTGAGAATTTCCAGATGAAGATCGGTACTACGGATGCGGCGACGGATGAGAGCCGTGTTTTGGAGAACGGTTTCCACGAAACCATCCTTGGAGCCTCGCAGAACTTTGTCCTTGTCCGGTTCATCCACACTGCGAGCCGGATAATCTCTGGCATCCAGGATAATTCCTTCTGTGTATCCATCAATGAATATAACGACCAGACCTGACAGGAGATTATGGGTGAGAAAATCCCAGTCACCGGAGACAGAAACCTCTACATGGGGAACCAGAGTACGGATCATATTTTCTGCATCCTGTGGCATTTCCTCTGCCTTCAGACTCAGAAAGTATTGAAGTATTTTCTGCATCAGATCCTCTTTGCAGAATCCGTTTATAAAATAAAGGACGGCATCCCTACCGCCGATCTGAAGAGGGCGGTTAATCAGATCAAAACTTTGATTGATCTGGAGGCTGCCGTCGAAATATGCTTTATTTTCTTTGAGAGAAATGCTGACTTCACGCATCATTGCCACATCCTTTCGGAAACTACCATAAGCTGTTAACAGAGAGGATGCCCTGAAAACGAAAAATTATGCGTGAAAATTTATAATCCCATAATAGCATCTACCGGCAGGGAGAGAACGATGCTCTGAGCCGGTGTATTGATACCGTGCTGGGTACTGATTGCTGTCATGATTTCTGTCTTTTTTTCTTTGGGAACCACGATGGCCACGATTTCCTGTTCGTCCTGAAGAGAGATACCGAAGTGGGTGGCAGCCTCTGCAGGGCTGCAACGCAGACCCTTTAAAATCGTACCACCGGTGGCACCGGCCGCTCTTGCAGTTCGCATAATATCATCACTGTAGCCGTGTCTTGCGGTTACCAGAATCATTGCATGTGTAATGGTTTCACTCATCTTTTTCACCTCATGTTCAAGTCCTGTTTCCATCTGTTCCGAATCCATGGTACTAAGTATTTTATAAAGCCAGCCCTGTGCGCCGTTTAAAGGGATGCTGATTGCAATTCCGGTGCCCTTTTTATGGAGCTGTAATGCCTGATTCATTTCTGCGAGAAGCATTTTAACCTGGTGTCTTGGTACAAAGCAGATCATAATGGCTTTGTTGGTATCTCCCAGTCCGCAGAGATTTAAAAAATCAGAACTGGCAGTGCCGATTCCGTGCATCTGGTAGTAGATGGGAATTCCGGAATCCGTAAGAAACTCTGCCAGCCGGTTGCGGATATTGGCATCAATGATAATGACCAGACAACGGAATGCCGGTTTATGTGCCGTGTTGTGTTTCATAAAATCCATGCCTATTCCTCCTCCATATCGATGATGATATTGTCGTCAATATTGGCGATAGCAGGTGCTTCGGAAGCCTTCTTCTGGTTGAATTGATACCATGCCCCCATAATCTGGATGGCAATCAGGGGAGCCATGGCAACCATGGCAACGACACCAAAAGCATCGGTAACCACGTTTCCTCCGACTGCGGTACAGGCACCCATAGCGAGGGGCAGAAGGAAAGTGGAGGTCATGGGACCACTGGCAACACCGCCGGAGTCAAAGGCAATACCGACAAATACTTTGGGTACGAATTTGGTAAGTGCCAGTGCGATCATGTAACCGGGAATCAATAGAAAATAAATATTCAAACCGGTGAGTACACGAACCATGGCGAGGGCCACAGAGGATGCAACACCGATGGAAAGGCAGGTATTCATGGCATTACGGGAGATGGAACCGTTGGTAATGTCTTCCACTTGTTTATTTAACACTTGCACGGCAGGCTCTGCCTTTACAATGTAATAACCGATGAGCGCACCGATGGGAACAAGCGCCCATTTCCAGGAACGTGCCGCCAGGCTGCTGCCTAACAGACTTCCTACCGGGGCAAATCCTACATTGACACCGGTGAGAAACAGGATCAATCCGATAATGGTATATAAAAAGCCCATGAGCATTTTAATCATTTGGTTCTTGTGATATCTTCTGGAGGTTGCCTGAAAGAGAAGGAACACGACCAGAACCGGGAAAATAGAGGAAAGCACCTCTTTGGCATAGTCGGGAAGCATATGTACAAACTGCCGCATGACATCCTGCATGGTTATGACATCAGGAATTTCCGTAGCATTGTAAGAGGCACCGGTGGGATGGTAAAAGATACCCAGTAAAAGCACCATGGCGATAGGACCGATGCTACATAGGGATACCAGACCGAAACTGTCGCTGGCTCCGTTCTTATCGCTTCGGATGGAAGAAAGACCTACACCGATTGCCATGATAAAGGGAACCGTCATGGGACCGGTGGTCACACCGCCGGAGTCAAATGCCACCGAGATAAAGTCTGCGGGAGCCACAAAGGACAACAGGAATACGGCAATATACAGAATGAAAAGTAAAAGGGAAAGCCGCAGCTTAAAAAGAATACGCAGAACTGCTAACACCAGAAAGGCACCTACGCCCAGTGCAACAGTCCAGATCAGTGTTTCGTTGGGAATGGAAGGAACCTGATTGGCAAGAACCTGTAAATCTGGCTCCGCAATCGTGATGATTACGCCCATCACAAAGCAGACCAAAATTAAAATGGGAAGCCGTTTGGTTTTCATAATCTGGGCACCCACGCCTTCACCTAAGGGAGTCATGGACATCTCGGCGCCCAGCTGGAAGAAAGCCATGCCGATGATCAACATAAAAGCGCCTACCAGAAACATGGCAATGGTTCCTGTTTCCATAGGGACAAGAAAGATACTCAGCAATAGTACAATCATGGTGATGGGAACTACTGCCTGAATGGATTCGTCAATTTTTTCTTTGAGTTTCTTATTTTTCAGTAACAGGTTTTTAATCAATCTGGCCTCACTCTTTCTGCAATTTATAACGGGTTACCAAGAATTCAAATGTATTTTCAGTTTATCGGGTATGAAAATAAAAGTCAATCCGTTCCGTGATGAGAAATTTCTTAAAACTTTCTTAGCATACCATGTGTACTACTTGACATAATACAGTTAGCATGCTATCTTGAATGCAGCAAAGCAATAAAGAAAAGGAGGTGTACTTGTGTGATCGTCATTGATTATAAAGATAATCGTCCTTTATATGAACAGATCGTGGAACGATTTCAGGTATTAATCGAACGGGGCGTTCTTAAACCGGAAGATCAGATGCCATCGGTACGAAGTCTGGCAATGGAGCTTTCTATCAATCCGAACACCATACAGAAAGCTTATGCGGAACTGGAACGACGGGGATATATTTATACCGTGAAGGGACGGGGAAATTTCGTCTCCTATGATGAAGAGTTAAAGGCAAAACGGCGAAGCCAGCAGCTGGAAGTGTTCCGACAGAAAGCCATGCAGGCGATGGAGTCCGGCGTAACGAAAGACGAGTTATTACAGATCGTTGAAGAAGTATTTAAGAAAGAGGGTGGAGTGCAATGATCGAACTGACACATGTAAGTAAACATTTTGAAGAGATTGTGGCAGTGAACGATGTGAGCGTCAAAATTAAAGAGGGCTGCGTATTCGGAATGATTGGAACCAATGGTGCGGGAAAAAGTACCATTATGCGAATGATTACCGGTGTACTGAAACCGGATGGTGGGGAAATTCTCATTGACGGAAAGGAAGTTTATGACAATGTGGAGTCCAAGAAACTGTTTTTCTTTATTCCTGACGAGCCTTACTTTTTCAGTAATGCCACCTTACGGGATATGGAGCATTATTATAGCAGTATTTATGATAATTTCAACAGAGATAAATTTTATCAATATTTAGAGCATTTTGAACTGGATAAAAAGAGAAAGATCAATACCTTTTCCAAAGGAATGAAAAAACAGGCAGCATTGCTTTTAGGCATCTGTGCGGGAACGAAATATCTGTTTTGTGATGAGACCTTTGATGGTCTTGACCCGGTCATGCGTCAGGGTGTGAAGTCGATTTTTGCAAACGAAATGGAAGAGAGAGGGCTGACTCCCATCATTGCCTCCCACAATCTGCGGGAATTGGAGGACATCTGTGACCATGTGGGTCTGTTACATAAGGGCGGTGTACTGTTGTCTAAGGATTTGGAGGACATGAAGTGCAATATCCAGAAGGTACAGTGCGTATTTGCCGACAAGGAAGAAGAGCAGAAGATCATGCAGAACCTGAATGTGATGAAGGTAGATCACAGAGGTGCGCTTGTTACTATTACCGTAAGAGGTTCCAGAGAGGATGTTACCAATTTGCTGGCATCGGTAGACACCATTTTCTGCGAGGTCCTGCCTTTATCCTTAGAGGAAATTTTTATCAGTGAGACGGAGGTAATCGGCTATGACATCAAAAAACTCATTCTTAATTAGTATGAGAGAGAATATGAGACGCAGGATGTGGTATCCTTTGCTTTTGCTTCTCATACAGATTTTTGAATATCCAGTGGCAGTGACTATGGTGCTGTCTAATAATAAAATCAATGACTTGCGGATGCCGGCAGGGGAAATCAATGGTTCCCAGATCTTTTCTCGCCTGAACGGTTTGATGGGAGTTTCTACGGTGCCTGTTATTCTGGCAATTTTTTTCGGAGTACTGGCAGCAATGCAGGGATTTTCTTATCTGAATAACCGGAAAAAGGTGGATTTGTATCACAGCGTGCCGGTAAGTAAAACCCGGAGATTCTGGGTTATCGTGTTAAACAGTTTCCTGATGTATGCAGTGATTCATCTGGTTTGTGTTTTGGCGGCTGCGGGTATTGCAGCTCTGTATCATTGCATGAATGGTACATTCTTTACATGGGTGATGCTGGATGTAGCTTTTAATCTCATTGGGTTCATGGCAGGCTTTGCGGTGACACTTCTGGCAGTGATGCTGACCGGAAATCTGGTTGTGACCCTATTGGGAACGGCTGTGATTGCCGGGTATGAGGTATTGCTGCGTTTACTGGTGCAGGAACATTTTTCCAGCTTTTTTGAGCATTATTCCTATCTGTCTGCCAGCGTATTATCGGCCACCAAGCTGTGGACGACACCGATCGTTACCTGGGTGTGGTTTGTCAATGATGCAAGCTGGGTAGGCTACCGGGAACTTAGCGAGAAAGGAATCCGGGAAACCATTGCAGCACAGACCAGCTGGGGAGCACTTCCCAGAACATTGCTTTTAATCGTGATTTTCATGGCAATCGGTTATGTCTTATACCGGAAACGGGGATCAGAAGCCGCAGGCAAAGCCATTGCCTTTCCGGCAATCAAGCAGCCTCTGAAAATGATTATGCTGGTGCCGATTTCCCTGACCTTCGGACTGGTGTTCCGAAGCTTGTCCTACAACCCAATGGTCTTTGAGGTATTTGGACTGGTGGTAGGCTTGGTTCTGGGACATTGTATCATTGAAATGATTTATGAGTTCGATTTAAAGGCTCCGCTGCATCATTTACCTTCCATGGGAGTGGCAGCATTGGTGTCCGCAGTAGTGCTTATGTTTTTTGCCTTTGACCCTATGGGGTACGACCGCTATGTACCCAACCCGGAAAAGGTGGAATATGCCGGTGTCTATCTGGGACAGATGCAGCACGGGGATTTTATCGCATTGGATGCGGACAATATTTCCGATTTAAGCTATGTATCAGAGAGCAGATGGGTTCTGGACAGAATGCATTGCAGTGATCTTGCACTGGTCTGTCAGTTAGCAGAGCGGGGCATGCAGACAAGTAAGAACCGGGATGGCGAAAAACTGACCTTTGGAACCGTACATTATCGCATGAAAAACGGCAGGGATATCTACCGTCAGATTGTACTGAATCTGGATGAGGACGGGGACTTACTGGAAGAAATACTGAAAGATGAGGGTTATCAGAAAGAGGGCTATCAGCTTAACGAGCCGGAATTTGAAAACCTGGTGGGAAATATGACCTGGTATTATGAGAACGCCAGCCGTGCTTATGAAGCCAGCCGACAGGATATCCAGGAAGTATATGACACCTTCCGGAAAGAGTTTAATGCCCGTTCCTTTGATACGATGCGAAATGATATTCCGGTAGGACAGATGAACTTTAAACTGGAAATTCAGAAGGGTGAGAACCAAAGCGTATCCTACAGCTGGTCCTATCCGGTTTATGCTTCCTTTACGGAGACGATTGCCCTGTTGGAAGAGCACGGCATGCTCCCCTGGGAAGATATTCAGGCAGCGCAGATAGAGGAACTGGAGGTTTATGGACCTACCATTAATCTGGATGCATTACCGGAGGGAACCGAGGCGGATTATTCCTGGAGAACCGTGCAGTATACAGAGGAGACAGATATTGCACAAATCATGAAAGCGTTATATCCTTCCACGTTGTTGAACTGGGTGATTGGTGCCACGTACAGTAGTTATGATGCCAACATTTACTGGAAAGAGGAGGCAAACCAGAGAAGAAATTATACCTACATGGTATTTTTGAAAGGGCAGGTTCCTGAGCAGGTGATACAGGATCTGGCACAAGAACAATAAATTGTGACTTGAAAACATCCTCCGGCTTTTATAGAATAAGAAAAGCCGGAGGATATTAGTGTGAAAAATCCATTTTTCACACACAAGATTTGTGCTTGCGCACAAACTTGAGATGCGCTGGAAAACAGCGCAAGAATGGAGATTTTTATGATTCAGAATATTAAGCCGTATCGTTATCGGTTGGAGTACGAAAACAGAGAGCCACAGGGTGAGGATGTGGCTCTGCTATATCAGGAAAATAAGGTATTGCTTCGGGAGACAGAGGACGAGACGAATCCGTTAGCGGCACTTCCTTTTTGTGGAGAACTGCCGGGCATGGCATTTCAGTATCTGTTTGCTATCGAAACTCCTACCGGTAAAGTTTTCCGCTTCTTTCTGGGAAACGTTCCGCATACAGAAAAGAAAGTGCAGGGAGAAGGTGCAATGGAACTGGCCGGAAGGCTTCATGGGGAGTGGAAACCGGTGAATATTTTTCGTACCCTGCAGCCCAGAGTTACAGCCTTTGCACTGATCACCGGGTATCAGATGGCGAACTGGTATGGGACTACCCGCTTTTGTCCCCGGTGTGGTAAAACTTTGGAACATTCCAAGATGGAGCGGATGTTGTACTGTCCGGATTGTGGCTTACAGCAATTTCCGAAGATTTCTCCCGCGGTGATCGTGGCGGTGACCAATGAGGATAAGCTTCTGCTGACCAAATACGCAGGAAGAGCGAATACACGATATGCCTTGATTGCCGGATTTGCTGAAACGGGAGAGACGATTGAGGAAACGGTGCACCGGGAAGTGCGGGAGGAAGTAGGGCTTCAGGTGAAAAACCTGCGATATTACAAAAGCCAGCCCTGGTCTTTGACTTCTACGTTGCTATTCGGCTTTTATGCGGAACTGGATGGCAGCGATGAAATCCGGCTGGAGGATGGAGAATTATCTGTGGGACAGTGGATGACCCGGGAGGAAATTGAAGAGGATGCCAATCAGGAATCGCTGACTTGGGAAATGATTGAACGATTTAAACATGGAGAAGAGAGAAGTTAGAAAACAAAAAGAGCGTTGACCTGTATGGTCAACGCTCTTTTTCTCACATGTTTGATGGAGGGGCAATCCTGCGTCGCATCTTTATGTATTTACTATAGCATACCGGGAAATACTTGTAAAATATATATACTATAATCTTTGCTATACCTAATAAGTATTATAAATACTGTCAGGACTGCGAAGCATTACAGGAACGAAGCACAAGAGAACCGTGAACACTTGCTGCTTTGCTACGTGGGAAAGTGATGTAAGTGGTTGCAGGGACTGTCTGAAAATGCTATAATGCCAGAGAAAAATAACGCTCAGAAATGAGGAATACGATGAAAAAACAAAGACGGGTTGTAGTGAAGGTGGGAACTTCGACACTGACCATGGAAAACGGGGCATTGGATCTGCGTACCATTGATAAACTGGCACAGGTGCTCTGCGCCATTCATAATGAGGGAAACGAAGTGATTCTGGTCAGCTCCGGCGCCATTGCCGTGGGCGTAAATAAAATGCATCTGCCAGAAAAACCGAAGGAGCTTAGGATGAAACAGGCGGCGGCAGCAGTGGGACAGTGTGAATTGATGCATATTTATGACAAATGTTTCAGTGAGTATGGCTGCATGGTGGCACAGATCCTTTTAAACGGTGCCGATGTGGACTTACCGGAGAAACGGCAGAATTTGTCCAATACCTTCCACGCTCTTTTGGAGAAAGGTATTATCCCTATTGTCAATGAGAACGACTCCGTTACCTATGCCGAGATTGAATCGGAGAAACAGGTATTCGGTGATAACGATATGCTGTCGGCCATTGTTTCTGTGCTGGTGGAGGCAGACGAACTGCTGATCCTTTCCGATATTGAAGGACTTTATGACAGCAATCCCCGGAGCAATCCCGAGGCAAAACTGATCCATAAAGTGGAAAAGATTGATGAAAACATTCTGGCACTGGCCCAGGGGACAGGCAGTAACCGGGGAACCGGTGGTATGAATACCAAGCTGCAGGCAGCAAGAAAAGTGACAGAAAATGGTATCACCATGCATATTTCTTTTGGTCGTAAGCCGGAATTGATTTATGATATTCTGGAAGGGAAAGAAGTCGGCACCACCTTTTTGCATAGATCATTACCGTAGATGCTTTTCAGCATGGGATATTCGGGCAGAATAAGGAATATCTGTTATAAAAACAGTAAGATATGGACAGCCTAGAGATGATAGGGATGCATAGAAGTATCCCATAAATCGGAATAGGAGGTCCTTTTTCTTTATGAAGACATATTTGGAGATTACATCGGTAAAAGGCAGGGAAATTTTGGATTCCAGAGGAAATCCCACGGTGGAGGCTTGCGTCACTGTGAAGGATACCCTCACCGGAAGTTACAGTCATGCGAAAGCAGCTGTTCCTTCCGGGGCTTCCACCGGACGATTTGAGGCAGTGGAACTGCGGGATGGTGAAACCCGCTATATGGGACTGGGAGTGACCAAAGCAGTCAATAATATCAATACCAAAATCAATGAAGTAATTCTGGGGCAGAATGCCCTAAACCAACTGGAGATTGACCGGCTTTTAATTCAGACAGATGGCACGGAAAACAAGGAAAATCTGGGTGCAAATGCCACACTGGCAGTTTCCATGGCAGTGGCAAGAGCAGCAGCACAGGCTTTGCGGATTCCCCTTTATCAATATCTGGGTGGCGTTTTTACCCGTCTTATGCCGGTGCCCATGATGAACATTTTAAATGGTGGAAAGCATGCTACCAATACGGTGGATTTCCAGGAGTTTATGATTATGCCGGTGAAGGCAGACAATTTCCGGGAAGCCCTGCGTATCTGTGCGGAGATTTATCATAATCTGAAAAAAATCTGCCAGAAGAAAGGGCTTTCCACCGGCGTAGGAGATGAGGGTGGATTTGCACCGGATTTACCGGATGCTTTTGCCGTACTGGATTTAATTGGAGAGGCGGTAAAAGCCGCGGGCTATGAGCCGGGAAGTGACATACTCATTGCTCTGGATGTGGCAAGCTCCGAACTTTATAACGAGGGGGATGGGATGTACCATTTTCCCGGAGAAAGCAAACTTACCGGGCAGGAGGTTGTCCGGGATACAGCGGAAATGATTTCCTATTATGAAACCCTCATTGAAAAATATCCCATCTATTCCATTGAGGACGGACTGGCAGAGGACGATTGGGAGGGATGGAAAGAGCTTACCCGGAGACTGGGGGACAAAGTCCAGCTGGTTGGGGATGACCTCTTTGTTACCAATACCAAACGATTGGATGCAGGCATCAAATTACAGGTGGCCAATGCCATTCTGGTGAAGGTCAATCAGATCGGTACGGTGTCGGAAGCACTGGATGCCATTGAAATGGCACAGAAAAACGGTTACCAGGCAGTGGTCAGTCACCGGAGCGGCGAGACAGAGGATACCTTTCTTGCAGATCTGGCGGTGGCTGTGAATGCAGGACAGATCAAAACCGGAGCTCCCTGTCGCAGTGACAGAGTGGCGAAATATAACCAGCTTTTACGCATAGAGGAAGAAATTGGGGATTGTGCCTGCTATAAACCTCCCCGAAATAAGATTTAAAAGTGGAAATGCAAAAATTTTATAAAAATTTATGAAATTCTTTTTGTGTATTTTTTCACAAAGTTTCATAACGAATATTCAGGGTTGTATATGGATATGCAGGAATGAGGTATAATTATTCACTCGGAAACAAGAATTCCTGTATTTTTGTATACAATCCTGTTTGTTTGTCGATTGACAAAGTTTCTCAACTTGAAGTATACTTTACACGTTAAATTTTAATGAAAGCGAGAGATGAAGATTGGGCAAGTACGTAGGTAAACGAATTTTAATGGCAATTCTTACGGTCTTTATTATCAGCGTAATCACATTCTTTGCAATGAATGCGATTCCCGGAGGACCGTTTAATAAGGAGAAAGCGTCTTCTCCTGCGGTTATCGCAGCAATGGAAGCACGTTATAACCTGGATAAACCCGTTGCGCAACAATACATTATATATATGAAGAGTTTGCTTTCCGGCGACCTTGGAGTCAGCCTGAAAAACGGCCGTGAGATCAAAGCAATTATTGGGGAAAGCTTTCCGATTTCTGCTAAACTTGGTCTGATGGCTGGTGGTCTGGCAATCGTATTAGGCATTGTCCTTGGTTCTACCGCAGCACTGATGCGGAACAAATGGCCGGATCGGGTTATTGTATTTTTGATCACATTAATTACAGCCATGCCGTCCTTTGTTGTGGCAACGTTATTATTGTATTTCTTCAGTATGAAGCTGGGATGGGTGCAGGCATTCAGCGCCGGAACCAACCAGACCGTACTTCCGGTTCTGGCTCTTTCCTTATCGCCCATGGCATATATTACCCGTCTGACCAAGACTTCCATGTTGGATGCCTTAGGACAGGACTATATTCGTACTGCCCGTGCAAAGGGAGTCAGCCAGATGAAGGTCATTTTCATTCATGGACTGCGTAATGCCTTGATTCCGGTTATCACCTATGTGGGACCTATGATCGCCGGTATTCTTACCGGATCCATGGTTGTGGAGACCATTTTTAACATTGGCGGACTGGGTTCTAAATTTGTAAGTGCCATTACCAACCGTGATTATACCCTGATTATGGCAACCACCATTTTCCTGGCTTGCCTCATGGTAGCAGCAAACTTAATCACAGATATTGTATACAAACTGGTTGACCCCAGAATCAAGTTAGACTAAGGAGGAGAAAAAGATGAAGGAAAATATGAAGCGTGCACCTTTTTCCACTCAGATTGACTTGAGCAAATTCAAGATGACTGATTTTGAAAAGGCAACCGATGAAGAGAAGAGACAACAGGATGTCATGGGTGAGTCTACCACTTTCTTTAAGGATGGTATGCGCAGACTCCGTAAGAATCCTCTGGCCATGGGAGCTATTGTTGTTCTGGTTTTATTATTACTGATTATTTTTATTGCACCCCATGTGGTGCCTTATGGTTATGCGGATATCGTAAAGGGTTCTGCTAATTTGAAGCCCTTTGCCTACAGTACCGCAGAACAGGCGAAGATCAAAGCGGGAGAGAGCGTATTTCCCCATATTTTCGGAACTGATTCCCTGGGACGTGACTACTTCATCCGTGTGGTTTACGGTGCGAGAGTGTCTCTCGGTGTTGGTGTGTTTGCCTCTTTACTGGTGCTGGTCATCGGAACCATTTACGGTTCTATTTCCGGTTACCTGGGCGGTAAAGTGGATCTGGTCATGATGCGTATCGTAGATATTATTTATTCTCTGCCGGATATGCTTTTAATCATATTGTTAGCTGTTGTATTAAATGAGACTTTAACACCACTGATTCAGGGGACGGTTCTGGCGAAGCTGGGCGTTAATATGATTTCCCTGTTTATCGTATTTGGACTGTTGTACTGGGTAGGTATGGCTCGACTGATTCGTGGTCAGATTCTTACCATTAAACAGAATGAATATGTGCTGGCGGCCAGATGTATCGGTACACCCACTTCTCAGATTATTAAGCGTCACATTCTGCCCAATTGCTTATCCGTTATCATTATCACGGTGGCACTGCAGATTCCTTCTGCCATTTTTACAGAGAGTTATCTTTCCTTCGTAGGTCTGGGTGTATCTGCGCCGATGCCGTCCTTAGGCTCCCTGGCAAACGATGCCAGAGCCGGCTTACAGACTTACCCTGAGAGACTGATTTTCCCGGCAATGACCATCTGTCTGATTGTTCTGGCGTTAAACCTCCTGGGTGATGGCTTACGGGACGCTTTCGACCCGAAGCTGAGTAAATAGGAGGAGAGCAAAATGGATAGTAAATATATCTTAGAAGTCAAAGACCTGCACACCACCTTCAAAACCGACAAAGGTGAAGTGCATGCAGTAAATGGAATTAACTTTAACTTAGAGCCCGGAAAGACTCTGGGAATCGTAGGAGAGTCCGGTTCCGGTAAATCCGTATCTGCCTATTCCATCATGCAGATTCTGGCAGACAACGGACGAATCAGCTCCGGTGAAGTGCTATATAAAGGAGAAAACATCGTAGACTGGGATAAAAAGAAAATGGCAGAGTTCCGTGGAAAATGCTGTTCCATTATTTTCCAGGATCCCATGACCTCCTTAAATCCCGTCTTTTCCGTAGGTTATCAGTTGGAGGAGGCAATCCTTCTTCATACCGACCGTACCAAAAAAGAGGCAAAAGCCCGTGCCATCGAGATGCTGACTCTGGTTGGTGTCAACGAGCCGGAAAAACGTGTGAAACAGTATCCCCACGAGCTGTCCGGTGGTATGCGTCAGCGTGTGATGATTGCCATGGCGCTTGCCTGTGAGCCGGATATCCTCATTGCCGATGAGCCCACCACTGCATTGGATGTAACCATCCAGGCGCAGATTCTGGAACTGATGCAGGATTTACAGAAGAGGCTGGGAATGGCAATTATCATGGTAACCCATGACCTGGGTGTCATTGCTTCTATGTGTGATGAGATAATTGTTATGTACGGTGGTCGTGTCTGCGAGCGTGGAACTGCCGATGATATTTTCTATCGTCCTGCCCATGAATACACCAAGGGATTGTTACGTTCCATTCCGACCTCAGATAATAACGGAGAAAGACTGGTACCGATCGGCGGTACGCCGATTAACCTGTTAAATATGCCTCAGGGCTGTGCATTCTGCCCCCGATGTGATGAGGCAATGAAAATCTGTCTGACCCAGGTTCCGGAGGAAATCCGGATCAGTGATACCCATCTGGCATCCTGCTTTATGAATATCAAAGAAGCCATGCAGGCAGCAAAAGAGACAAAGGAGGTATAAGCAATGGCAGCAGAACATAAGGAAAACAGCGAATACCTCTTACAGGTAGAACATTTAAAACAGTATTTCCCCATTAAGCAGGGATTTAAGACCATTCCCTTAAAGGCAGTGGATGATATTTCTTTTTCCATCAAACCCGGTGAAACTCTGGGTCTGGTAGGAGAGAGCGGATGTGGTAAGACAACGGTAGGACGCACCCTGTTACGTTTATACCAGCCCACCGCAGGACGGATTGTCTTTGACGGCGATGTGCTTTTCGACAGTGAAAAGAAAATTGATGTGGACATGCACCCTTACCGGAAGCAGATGCAGATGGTATTCCAGGATCCTTATTCCTCTTTAAATCCCCGTATGACGGTTGAGGATATTATCGGGGAGCCTCTGGATGTACACAAACTGTACAGTAACCGGAAAGAACGCCATGATAAGATTATGGAATTGATGGAGACCGTAGGGTTAAATGCGGAGCACGCCTCCCGTTACGCCCATGAGTTTTCCGGTGGTCAGCGCCAGCGTATCGGTATTGCCAGGGCACTGGCAGTGAATCCGAAGTTTATCGTCTGTGACGAGCCGGTATCCGCACTGGATGTGTCTATTCAGGCACAGGTTGTCAATATGTTTGAGGATTTACAGGAAAAGCTGGGAATGGCATATCTGTTTATCGCCCATGACTTACTGGTAGTCCAGCATATTTCCGATCGTATCGCGGTGATGTATCTGGGACATATGATGGAGCTTGCGGATGCAGATGAATTGATGAACAATCCGATTCATCCCTATACCCAGTCCTTACTGTCTGCAGTACCGGTTCCCGATCCGGAAACCGCACGAAACAGCCAGCGTATCATTCTGGAGGGAGATGTACCTTCACCTCTGCACATGCCAACCGGTTGTCCCTTCCGCAGTCGCTGCCGTTATGCCACAGAGCAGTGCGCCGCAGAGATGCCGCAGTTTAAAGATCACGGAAATGGTCATTTTGTGGCTTGCCATAATCAATAATTACGTGTATAATAAATTAATTTTTAAAAGTGATTTCTGCCTAAGAATTAGGTTGAAATAGAGGAAACAATTTTAGAAGGAGGATTATTATGAAAAAGAAACTTGTTTCTATCATGCTTGCAACCGCAATGACCATGAGTCTGGTTGCATGTGGCTCCAGCAACGGCGGCGCTTCCGCACCTGCAGAGTCCACAACTACTGATGGTGAAAGTGCAACTACCGATGCTGCACAGGCTACCACCACTTCTACCGCAACTGATGTATTAAACATCTGGATGGCATCCGAGCCTGACCATCTTGATCCTGCTCTGAACAGCACCGTTGATGGCGGCTGTCTGGCGGTAAACAGCTTTGAAGGTCTGATGCGTTACAATGCTGACGGACAGTTAGAGCCTGCCTGTGCAGAATCCTACACCGTATCTGATGATGGTTTGACCTATACCTTTACCCTGCGTGATGGCTTGAAATGGTCCAACGGCGAGACTCTGGATGCAAGCGATTTCGTTTATTCCTGGAAACGTGCAGCAGCTCCTGAGACTGCAGCAGATTACAGTTATCTTTGTGATGTATTTCCCAATTTTGATATCGAAACTGGGCTGGGTGAAGATGATGTTGTAGCTTCTGAGGATGGCAAAACCTTAACCGTTCAGCTGAAAAACGTATGCCCTTATTTCTTAGATTTGTGTGCATTCCCTTTCTTCTTCCCTGTATATGAGGAGGAGGTTGAGGCTTCCAAGACTGCTGAGAACCCTGCTGGTACCTGGGCGCAGGAGGCTGGATTTGTATCCAACGGTGCTTATACTTTACAGTCCTGGAATCACGATTCCGATATGACCTATGTAAAGAACGACAACTACTGGGATGCTGATTCTGTAACCATCCCTACCATGAACGTAATGCTGACTTCTGATGAGACCGCAGCTTACACCGCTTATCAGACCGGCGACCTTGACTTCATTGATTCCATCCCCACCGAGGAAATCGCATCTGTTAAGGATTCTTCCGAGTTCGTAGTTCTGGATAATCTGGGAACCTATTATATTGGTTTCAATTACAATTCTGATTTATATGCTAACTTAGGCTTGGACGAGGAGCAGGCAAAGACCTTCCGTAGAGCTATCAGCCTTCTGATTGACCGTCAGTACATCATTGATACCATCGGTCAGCTTGACCAGCAGATTGCTACCACCTTCGTACCTGCAGGATGCGTTGACGGTAACGGCGGCGAGTTCAAGAACAAAGATTATTATGGAACTGACTACGATGCAAACGTAGCAGAGGCTAAAGACCTGTTAGCATCCATCGGTCTGTGGGATAAGGATGCAGATGCTCTGACCCAGACTGTTGCATTTACTTACCTGACCAACAACTCTGCAGGTAATGTTAAGATTGCAGAGGCATTCCAGGCGGATATGGCTACTGTAGGTATTGATGTAACCATCGAGCAGCAGGAGTGGAACGTATTCTTAAATACCCGTAAAAACGGTGATTTCGATATCGCTCGAGAAGGCTGGTTAATGGACTACAACGATCCTATCAACATGTTAGAGATGTGGACCACCGATTCCGGTAACAACGACTGCCAGTTCGGTCGCGATAAGAGCAAAGCTCTTGACTGGGATAAGTATGACAACATGATTAAGGAAATCCGTACCGAGTCTGACTTTGCAAAACGTGCTGAGTTAATGCACGAGGCAGAGGACTACCTGATGGCTACCGAGTGTGTTGTTCCTATTTACTATTACAATGACCCTTACATGGTTAAGAGTAATGTAACCGGTATCTACGGAACTGTAGAGGGTATGAAATACTTCTACAAAGCTGCAAAGAACTAATATCGTTCCGTTAAGCGGTAACGAATACTTGAATTTAGAAAAGGCAGGCAAATATTTTGCTTGCCTTTTTTGTGTCTATATGATAAGATTATTTGTGCTTGTGTGAAACGAGTTTATGTTTGTTTATAATCTGTGGAAAGGCATGGGTATAAAAATGGAAATATTAAGAACAATCTTAACTGTAGTATATATTTTAATCTGTATCGCTCTTGTAGTTGTAGTGCTGATGCAGGAAGGTAAGAGCGCAGGACTCGGTGCAATCAGCGGAGCTGCAGAGACCTACTGGGGTAAGAACAAAGGTCGTTCCATGGAAGGAGCCCTGGTAAAGATTACCACAGGTCTGGCTGTTGGATTCATGGTGTTGGCTGTAGTTTTAAACTTGAATTTCTAATTTTTAGTAGAAGTGTTCGGGACGCTCTTGTGATGCAGGAGTGTCCTTTTTTGTTTGATAGGAAATTCCTATCAAACAAAATGCTCCGCAAGGATGCGCACCTCGCGGAGAAGAAGTATATGCTGCGCATACCGCTCGGGCGCGAAAGAGTCGCAAGCGACTCTTTATTCTATCTATTCTGAGCCATGCAAAGTTGCTTTCTGCGAATGCTTGCATTCAGGCAGAATAGCAACTTTATATGGCGAAGTAACCACATGAGCAAAAGGAAAGCAGCGTAGCTGCGGTTTTGCGAATGTGGTCAGAATAGATAACAAAATAATTTCAGAATAGATAACAAAATAATTTCAGAATAGATAAAAAAATAGATAGAAGAAATATGGTAGTTGTATGGAAAATTTGTTAGAACAACGTAAAAATATGATAGTGTCTCTGGTGGGAGAGAAGCAGTATGTTCCTATGAAGGAAAAAGAAATGGCAATCTTGCTCCAGGTAAAGAAAGAGGACAAAGATGCCTTTCATCAGGTTATTGATGAACTCCTTGGCGAGGGCAGAATTATGCTCACTCCCAAGGGGAAAATCATGAAAGGGGACGGCTCTGTTCTGGTTGGCACCTTCATTGCCAACAGCAAAGGTTTTGGCTTTGTGGAGGTAGAGGGACGACAGGAAGACTTGTTTATCCCCGTAGACTGCACCGGTGGTGCTTTTCACAAAGACCGGGTGCAGGTGGTACTCCGCCCGGGAACCCGTATGGCAAATGGCACACGGATGCGCCAGGAGGCAGAGGTTACGAAAGTTTTGTCCCACGGCATCACCCGGGTGGTGGGAACCTTTGAACCCTCCAAAACCTTTGGGTTTGTGGTGCCCGATGATACGAAGTTACCCTTTGATGTGTTTGTCGATGGAAAAAACACCGCAGGAGCGGTGGCGGGACATAAGGTAGTAGTGGAACTTCTGGATTACGGTTCTCCCGGAAAGAAACCGGAGGGGCGCATTGTGGAAATCCTGGGGCACATCAATGACCCCGGTGTGGATATTCTGTCCATTGTGCGGGGCTTTGAACTCCCTATGGAATTTGAAGAAAAGGTATTAAACCAGGCAGTACGGGTGGCAAAGGAAGTGTCGGAGGCAGACTGTGCCGGGCGATTGGATTTAAGAGAGGTACAGATGGTTACCATCGATGGTGAGGATGCCAAGGATTTGGATGATGCAGTCAGCCTTACGGTGGATGAGGAAGGAAACTACCATCTGGGAGTGCATATTGCAGATGTCACCAACTATGTCCAGGAGAATTCTGCCCTGGACAGAGAGGCATTGAAACGGGGAACCAGCGTTTATCTGGTAGACCGGGTGATTCCCATGCTTCCTCATGTGCTTTCCAATGGCATCTGTTCCCTGAATGCAGGAGAGGACAGACTAGCCTTGTCCTGCCTCATGACGGTAGACGAAAAGGGAGAAGTCATTGACCACCAGATTGCAGAAACCGTGATTCGGGTCGATCGCCGGATGAGTTATACTAATGTAAAGAAAATTCTGGAGGATGGCGATCCGAAAACCATCGCGGAATACGAGCCTTTGGTGCCGATGTTTCGGGAGATGGAGAAGCTGGCAGCGATTTTGCGTAAACGCAGACATAAGCGTGGCTCCATTGATTTTGATTTTCCGGAGACGAAGATTCTTCTGGATCAGGAGGGACATCCCACGGATATTATGCCCTACGAGCGCAATGTAGCCACCAAGCTGATTGAAGATTTCATGCTTCTTGCCAATGAGACGGTGGCACAGCATTTTTTCTGGATGGAGACACCTTTTGTATACAGAACGCATGGGACTCCTGATCCGGAGAAAATTAAAAAGCTCAGCCTGTTTATCCGCAATTTTGGTTATGGACTCAAAACCAGTCAGGAGGAGATTCATCCCAAGGAAATCCAGAAACTGATTGAGAAGATTGAGGGTACGGACGAGGAGGCGCTGATCAGCCGTCTGACTCTGCGAAGTATGAAACAGGCAAAATATACCGTGGAGTGCAGTGGGCATTTTGGTCTGGCATGCCAGTATTATTGCCATTTTACTTCCCCGATTCGTCGCTATCCGGATTTGCAGATTCACCGGATTATCAAAGATGAGCTCCGGGGACGCATGAGTGAAGAGCGGGCAAGCCACTACAGTCAGATTTTGCCGGAGGTGGCAAAACAGTGTTCTACAAAGGAACGCCGGGCAGACGAAGCGGAGCGGGAAACGGATAAATTGAAGAAAGCCCAGTATATGCAGGAGCGTATCGGAGAAACCTTTGATGGTGTGATTTCCGGCATTACCGGCTGGGGAATTTATGTGGAACTTCCGAATACGGTGGAGGGATTGATTCACATTGCTACCTTACCGGATGACTATTATTACTATGATGAAAACGCCTACGAGATGGTAGGAGAGGACAGTGGACGCCGGTATAAATTAGGACAGCGGGTGAAGGTGTTGGTGCGTGAGGTAGACACCATGACCAGAACCGTGAACTTTGCACTGGCAGAGGAATAAAGGTTGCAAAAAAGCAGAAGTATGGTATGATAGTAAATACCGCAGGATAGAGAGGTGAGAGCAGTTTGGCACGGGAAAGCAAGCTGGTGGCGAATAACAAAAAAGCCTACCATGATTATTTCATAGAAGAAAAATACGAAGCCGGAATTGCTCTGGCAGGTACCGAAGTGAAGTCTCTGCGGATGGGAAAATGCAGCATCAAAGAAGCCTTTATCCGTATTGAAAACGGAGAGGTCTGGGTGTATGGTATGCATGTCAGTCCTTATGAAAAGGGAAACATTTTCAATAAGGATCCCCTGCGTCCCAGGAAGCTCCTGCTTCATAAGAAGGAAATCTGGAAGCTTTTGGGTAAAATGAAAGAAAAAGGGTATACCTTGGTTCCGCTCCAGGTATACTTTAAAGAAGGGAAAGCCAAGGTGGAGATTGGTCTTGCCAAAGGTAAGAAACTTTACGATAAGCGGGAAGATATTGCCAAGAAAGACCAACGCAGGGAAGCAGAGAAAGAATTTAAAGTAAGAAATCTATATTAGCAGGTAAATTCTGCCGATATAGTTTCTATAAATAAGGGCCAGTTAAGGTTTCGACAGGGGTCTTGCAGCTGGAGAAGCTATCCGCAGGCGATGCGTCAAATCGCAAATTAAAATTAAACGCTAACGACAATTTAGCATACGCTGCCTAGTTGCAGCAGTCTCGCCTAATGCACTCACACGCTAGGGCCGGGGCTTCGACTATGTGAGAAACGACACGGGTTAAGCTTTGCACCCGTGGGCGTATCATGAAGCTACTAAATCGTATTGGTTGTTCCTTTCTGATGCGATGAGGGAATGGGGCTTGCCCACAAAAAGGCACTATGATAGTAGAAGGACAGGGAATAGGCTTTTGGACACGGGTTCGACTCCCGTCTAGTCCATTTTTATTTAAAAATATCTATAAGACCGATCAATTTAAAAATTCCAACAATTCCTTTAAAGATCCAACCAATCATTTTCACTGCCAGAATGATGGGGAAAAATGTATTTTTCACACTAATCCCTCCTTAAATGTAATTCTATGCGCCTGTATATGAACTCCCGGCAGGATAAAAATTCCACCGGGAGTTTTCTTTTTAATCTTCTTTCAATAACAGCCAGATTACGGTATCCTCCACGATTTTTCGCATGCGGTCACCATCCAGGCCGGGATGATGATGGAAGATCAGCTCATGGGAGAGATTTTCCACCAGATTATAAATGATATGGGTTTTTTCAGGAAGACTGGGACTTTCAAAGCCTACACTGCGGAGAAAGGCTTCCAGATCCTCTGTAATCTGAATTTCAAAATCAATCATGATGCGGGAAACATCCTCGGAAGTATTGGAAAGAGCATCGATTTCTCTGTGCGCATTTTTAAAGATCTGGTGTCCCTCCACGATAGAATCTGTGATCTGGGATAAGTGGTGACGAAGCGTGGCTTCATCCAGCTTGTCAGTCAGAGAAATGCCGGAAGGATACTGGGCGAAAAGATCATAAATAGGTTGTACCATTTTTTTTACAAAAAGGCGCAATCCTTCCACAAAAATATCATGCTTATCTTCAAAATAGCTGTAGATGATCCCTGTAGATACTCCCGCAGCCTTGGCAATATCAGCTGTGGTAGTGCGGTGATAACCCTGATCGCACAGCAATCCAAACCCTACTTCGATAATTTTATTCTTCTTTTCAATGGAACGCTGTTGTCTGGGTTCCCGTATTTTACTGGCTGCCATCATAAACTCCAAATCTTCTTATTGATAATGCTTCTCATTAGCACCTATATAAGTATACCTTGTATGAAAAAAAATGTCAATATATGAATAAAATTTCATATTCACATATTGACAGAAAAAGAAAGGTGTTTTATATTGAATGTGAAATAAATGTCATATTTTGAATTACAGATAAAGAAAGATGAGGAGCATAGCGTGAAGAAAAAAATAGCAATTAAAATCGTTGGAATTGGACTGATTCTGGCAATCAGTCTGGCAATGGGAGGCTGTGGAAGCGGCAGCAAAGTAGCAACAGACACAGTTGCTTCCGGAAGTGTGGAACAAAAGGTTGAAGTAGACGGTCATATTGAGACAGAGGAGGAGACACCCTATTATGCAGAAGTATCCGGGCAGATTCAGAATTTTACTTATCAGAGCGGCGATTTGATTCCGGCAGGTACGCAGCTCTTTACTTATCAGACAGAGGACTTTGAACATGCGGTAGAACAGGCAAACTTGCAGGCACAGGCTGCCCGTTCCGGTTATCAGGGGACGGCAGCCCAGAGTGCCCGGGTGAATAAGGCCTATCAGGATGCCAGTGAAAAGGAAGCTTCTTATAAGGAACTTTACACCAACATTCAGAAAAATGTAAACGAACTCCAAAGTAACTTACAGATTGTAGCAGATACGGTGGAGGATGAGGGACAGAAGCTGCAGATCCAGCTTGCACAGACCCAGGTAGAGATGGCACAGGCCTATGCAGCAGCTTATGGCTGTGATCTGGGAAGTGACTCCTACAAGAGTTACATGCAGACCTACTATGACTTGCAGACGAAGCAGGCAAAGCTTCAGAAACAGGTTGCACAGCTTCCGGATCCGGGTGCAAAACCGGACGAGATTCGTTATCTGGCAGAAGCTGCCAGTATGTTGGCAGAACTGACCACACAGCGAAGCCTGCTGTCCCAGGAAATGTTATCCACAAAATTTGCCGGAATGACGGGAGGACAGCTTGAACAGCTGGAAAAGCAGGCAGAACTGGCAGAATTGACGGCAGAGTTTAGCCAGGAGGAACTGAAAAAAGCCCTAAAAGGAGGAAAAGCAGAAAAAGAGGGAATTCTCAGTGAGGTTGCCATCGAGGAGGGTGCCTATGTGGCAGAGGGAACCCGTCTTTTCACGCTGAAGAATCCGGAAAAACTAAAAGCGGTGGTGGAAGTAACCGGCTATGAAGGTGCACAGATGAAAGAAGGTCAGCGTGCAACGGTGACAGTATCCGGCAAGACCTACGAAGGAACCGTCTCGAAAATCCGCAGAGAGGCAGTGCTGGATTCCCAGAACAAGGCCAAGCTCCAGGTAGAAATCCATATAGAAAATCCGGCAAAATATGAAGATACGGTTCTTTATCTGGGGAGCGATGTAGATGCCTGCATCCTCACGCAGGAATCCGTGGATGCTCTTACCGTTCCGAACATAGCGTTATATGCAGACGATGAAGGTGATTATGTATACCTGCTTGATAAGGGCGTTGTTGCAAAAAGATATGTGGAGTGCGGAGCATCCGATGGAAGCTGCACTGCTATCTTATCTGGTCTCGAGGATGGAGAACAGGTGATTACCGACGCTATGACGGATGCCGGAATCGGCACCGGTGTACAGGCAAAGTAGAAAGCGTGACGGAATGGACGGAAAAGCATTTATACAATTTAATCATGTGAATAAAGAATACGGTACGCCGGAACGGATTTTTTATGCCTTAAAAGATGCCAGCTTTACGATTGACGAGGGTGAAATGGTGGTGATTTTAGGCCCCTCCGGAGCAGGAAAGAGTACATTGTTAAATTTGTTAGGTGGCATGGACACCGCCACCGGCGGTGAAATCATTTCCTGTGGAGAAAATATCCGGGGTTACAATGATAACCAGTTGACAGATTACCGTGCCCGGAATGTGGCAGTGGTTTTTCAGTTTTATAATCTGATTCCCACGCTGACTGCCTATGAAAATGTTGCGTTGATGAAGGATATTGTAAAGGATACTCTGGATCCGGCTGAGGCGCTGAAAGCAGTGGGCCTGGAAGAACACCTGCACCAGTTTCCGGCACAGATGTCCGGTGGCGAGCAGCAGCGCACCTCCATTGCCCGTGCGATTGCCAAGAATCCCAAACTTTTGCTTTGCGACGAGCCTACCGGAGCATTGGACACCAATACGGGAAGAGATGTACTGGAACTCTTGGTGCGTATGAGCCGGGAACAGAAAAAAACAGTGGTGATGGTTACCCATAACAGCTCCTTTGCAGAGATTGCAGATAAGGTCATTCGGGTGAAAAACGGCGGCATCGAATCGGTAACCATTAATGAGCATCCCAAGAAAGCAAGTGAGGTGAGCTGGTAATGCTGAAACGAAAATTATGGCGGGATCTGTGGCAGAACCGGACACAGTTTTTATCGATTTTCCTTATGGCATTTTTAGGGATGATGGTGTTTGCCGGTATTGATGCAGAGAGTAATGGATTAGGGGTATCCTATACCCGCTACTTTGAACAGACGCATACCGCAGATTATTGGGTCATCGGTAATAATTTTACCCAGAGGAATGCAGATACGTTGGAGGCATTACCGGAAGTGGAGACGGTGGATCGCAAGCTGGTTTTGGATGGAAAATGTAAATTGGGAAGCGGAGAAGAACTGGACATGGAATTTAACTTCCTGGATCGTATCACTTGTTCTTATCCGTATCTGGTAGAAGGAGAGCCTTTTACTGCCACCGGCTCCGGCATCTGGCTGGAGGAAAATTTTGCAAAGGCCAGAGGCTATAAGCCGGGAGATCTCATGAACCTTTCCTATGAGGGGGTAGCTTTCCAGGAAGAAGTCAAAGGAATCATTATGCATCCGGAATATGTATATTATTCTTTGGACAGTGACAGTATGATGCCGACCTATGGAAATTACGGCTTTGGATTTTTGTCAAAGACAGAGTTTCCCCTGCAGGATCAGCTGGCTTATAATTATCTGGTCATCAAAACCTATGAAGAGCCGGAAGATTCCCTGCAGTTTAAGGAATATCTGAAGGATACACTGAAACTGGACAATGTGACCGTCATTGACAGACGACAGAATCTCGGTATTGATACAATCGTCAACGAAAAAGAGCAGCATGAAACCTTTGGAATCATGTTTACGGCAATTTTTATGATCATTGCGGTGATGGGAATTGTCACGACCATGACACGTATGACGGCGAATCAGCGGACACAAATCGGTACGCTGAAAGCTTTGGGGTTTTCCAAGGGCAGAATCACCTGGCACTATGTTTCTTATGGCATTGTGATCAGCTTAATGGGTGGTATCATTGGTTCCGTTTTTGGTCGTCTTATCATTCCGCAACTGTTTCTTGACAGTATGACAGCATATTTTATCTTACCGGCATGGTATCAGCAGTTATCCTGGAAAAGTGTGGCAGCGAATGTCTTGTCTGTTTTGGTTTGTTCCATGGTAAGCTTTTTATCCTGCAGAAAGGAATTGAAGGATATGCCGGCAGTGACTCTGCGGCCTGCTTCTCCCAAAAATTTGAAGCATTCTTTATTGGAAAAGAGCAGGTTCTGGCTGTCCATGAACTTCTCCACCCAGTGGAATATCCGGGATGTACTTCGCAACAAATCCCGAAGCCTGATGGGAATTTTGGGAGTAGCAGGCTGTGCCATGCTGCTATTGGGAGCCTTTGGTGCCTATGATTGCTGCATTGGTCTGGTGGACTGGCAGTACAGTAAGCTGGTTACCGGACAAAACAAAGTCAATTTCAGCCTGAATACTTCGGATCTGGAAAAACGTCAGATGGCACAGAACTATAAGGGACAGCTCTTACAGGAGGGCAGCTGTGAGTTCCGGGTAGGTGACACGGTGAAAACCGGAACGATTACAGTGACGGAGGCAGGAAATTTCCTGCATTATGAAACCACAGACCAGGAGGAAATCAAACTACCCGAGGACGGCATTTCCATGACCTCAAAAATGGCGAAGCTGTTAGGTATTCAGGTCGGGGACACCTTTGAATGGCATATTGTGGGAGAAGAAGACTGGGAAACCGGTCAGGTAGCTGCTTTGTATCAGGCAGCTACCGGGCAGGGCATCACTATGGATAAGTCGGTGTATGAAGACTTTCACTATGATTTTCATCCCACCTCCTTTTATACGAATATGACGATTCCTTCCTATGTGAAAGATGGGGATGTCGTGGCAGGTGTGATCAGCATCCAGCAGGCAAAGAGCGATCTGGCGAAGAATATGGAAACCATGTATATCATGGTAGGCGTGCTGATTGTGGCAGCTGTGCTTTTGGGCATGGTGGTGCTTTACAATATGGGTGTTCTCTCTTTCATGGAAAAGACCAGGGAGGTTGCAACGTTAAAGGTATTGGGCTTTTCCACAAAGCGGATTCGGAAAATCCTGCAGCAACAGAATATCTGGATTACCGTGATCGGAATTTTGATCGGCCTGTGGCTGGGCTATCAGCTCATTGTGGTAATGATGGGGACGATGTCGGATGATATGGATATGCCGGTGAATGTTAATTTATTATCGTATCTGTATGCGATTGTGGGTACGGGTCTGGTGTCGTTAAGTGTCAACCGAATGCTTTCCGGAAGAGTAAAGACCATCTGTATGGTAGATGCACTGAAGGGCGTAGAGTAATAGAACCAAAAGAAAGTTTGAAAAAGCAGTCTGCAAAAATTGCAGGCTGTTTTTTTATGTTGTTTGTGGTAGAATAAACGTTACATGAATTTTGATGATAAAGAGCAGGAAAAACATTATGACACAGGATAAAAAATTTTCATTAGTTCCTTATTTGATGCGCTATAAGTGGCATTATGTGGCAGGAGTACTGGTACTGTTGATCGTAGATTTGGCAGGCCTGTATCTGCCCCAGTATATCGGAGAGATTATTGACGGACTTACATCGGGAACACTGGATATGAACGGCGTAGGAATGCTCCTTTTGAAAATTCTTATCGTCGGTCTGATTATGATGGCGGGACGTTTCGGCTGGCGTTATTTTATCATTGGGGCATCCAGAGGTGTGGAGTACCATTTGCGGAATGATATGTTTGCCCATGTGGAAACCCTGTCGGCACGTTATTATAACAGTCACAAAACCGGTGACCTGATGGCTCATTTTACCAATGATCTGCAGGCAATCCGCCAGGCAGTGGGAATGGCAGTGATAACAACCTTTGATGCAGTGATTATGACGATCATGGTGTTGGTAAAGATGATGGTTTATGTGGACTTGAAATTGACGATTCTGGCTTTTATCCCGCTGACCTTAGTCGCGGTAGCATGCTATTTCTTTGGCATAGAATCGAAGAAACGCCAGACCAGAAGACAGGAAGCTTTTTCCGAACTTTCGGACAGAGTGCAGGAAAGTCTGGCGGGAATCCGTGTAGTCAAAGCCTTTGTCCAGGAGGAAAAGGATTTTGAAGCCTTTGAAGAAGCCAGTCGGAATTCCATGGAGAAAAATCTTTCCATGGTGAAACTGCGCGCAGTAATAGGACCGGTATTTGACACGATTACAGGCTTGAGTATCCTTGTGACGCTTGTTTTCGGAGGAAGGATGGTTCTTGCAGGACAGGTAAGCATCGGGCAATTTGTTGCCTTCAATTCCTACATTGGTATGCTGGTATGGCCTATGATCGCCTGTGGAGACTGCGTGAACCTGTTCAGCCAGGCGGCAGCGGCTTTTAAGCGAATAGCCCTGATTTTTGAAGAACAGCCGGATATCGTGGATAAATCAACAGAAGCGATGCAGGGAGTAGAATTACAGGGTGAAATCACCATGAAGAATCTGACCTTTACTTATCCGGATGGGGAACTTCCCGTTCTGCAGGATCTGGATCTGCATGTTGCAGCAGGAGAAACCCTGGCGATTCTGGGAAGAACAGGAAGTGGTAAGTCTTCCCTGGCAGACTTGCTTCTCCGGGTCTATGACTGTGAACGGGGGATGCTTTTACTGGATGGCAGACCCATTGAAGATTATCCGTTGCCGGTTTTGCACAGAGACATTGCTTATGTACCTCAGGAAAATTTCCTGTTTTCGGATACCCTGGAAGAAAATATTGCCTTTGGACTGGAGGAACGACTAGAGGAGCATCCGGAAATCCGCGACCAGATCCGCCAGGCGGCGAAGGATGCCTGTATTCATGACAATATTATGGGATTTCCGGAGCAGTATGCTACCATGGTGGGAGAGCGGGGCGTTACGCTGTCCGGAGGTCAAAAGCAGCGCAGCTCCATTGCCAGAGCACTTCTCATGGATGCACCGATTTTAATTCTGGATGATTCTCTGTCGGCAGTAGATACGGATACCGAGGAAAAAATCCTGGAAAATCTGGTGCGGCTCCGGAAAGGAAAAACGACCATTATTATTGCTCATCGTATTTCTACATTACAGAAGGCCGATCATATTGCTGTGCTTACCGAAGGAAAACTGACGGAGTACGGAACCCATGAACAACTTTTGCATCGGGGAGGCTTTTATGCGGATATTTATGCGAAGCAGCAGCTGGAACAGGAATTGGAAGGAATGTGACCTATGAAAACCCATGCATTGACAGAAGATAAAATAGAAGGAAGCACGAAGGGCAGCGCCTTGCTGCATCTTCTTACTTATATGAAACCCTATCTGGGCTGGGTTATTTTAAGCCTGGCACTGGTACTGGGACTGACCGCCATCGACTTATACCGCCCCATGCTGATCGGTGAAGCGATTGATAACTTTGAAGCACAGGGAGACTACGATTTTCTGCTCCGCACAGCAGGAAAATACGCAGCAGTTTTAGCACTGGCATTTTTGTTTAATGTGGCACAGACCTGGATTCTGCAAAAAACAGGTCAAAGCATTATGCTCACGATTCGTAAGGAACTGTACAGCCACTTGCAAAGCCTAAGCTGCAGATATTATGATTTGACACCGGTGGGGAAACTGGTGACTCGTGTTACCAACGATGTGGAGGCACTGGATGAAATGTACTCCGGCATTTTGGTAAAAATGTTCCGAAACGTTGTCAAAATTATCGGTCTGGCGGTAGTGATGTTAGCCATGGACTATAAGCTGGCATTGTTATCCTTTCTGCTCCTTCCGCTGGTGCTGGCATTGACCATTGTGATGCGTCGGGTTTCCCGGGAAACTTATCGTATGGTCCGCGCCCGTCTGACCGATATCAATACTTTCCTGTCGGAGAATCTGTCCGGTATGCGTATCATTCAGATTTTCGGAAGGGAAAAACGTAAATTTGAAGAATTTGATGAAAAAGATTATCGTTTGTATCAGGCAAATTACCGGGAAGTAATGGTAATGGCGATTTTTTGGCCATTATCCTATATTTTGGGCGTACTATCCCTTATGATCGTATTGGGCATTGGAAGCAGGGAAGTATTAAGCGGCGCAATTTCTATTGGTACGCTTTATATCTTTGCCCAATATATTCAGACCTTTTTCGACCCCATCAGAGAACTGTCGGAACAGTTTTCCACCTTACAGAGTTCCATTGCTTCTGCAGAAAAAATATTTGCAATTATGGCAGAACAGCCCCAGGTTACAGAGAAGGAGAATCCCCTTGTGTTACCGGAAATCAAAGGAAGGATCGAATTTGATCATGTATGGTTTGCCTATGATGGAGAAAACTATGTACTCCGGGATGTGTCTTTTGTAATTGAGCCCGGAGAGAAGGTAGCCTTTGTCGGGGCAACCGGAGCAGGCAAATCCTCTATTTTAAATTTGATCGGACGCTATTATGATATTCAGAAGGGTCATATTTATATTGATGGCGTGGACATCCGGGATCTGAGTAAGAAACAGCTGAGAAGTGCCATTGGACAGATGCAGCAGGATGTATTCATTTTTGAAGGCACGATCGAGAGTAATATCCGGTTACATGATACCGACATCACAATGGAAAAAGTAAAAGAAGCGGCAGAGTATGTCAATGCTTCCCACTTTATTGAGAAACTGCCCCGGGCTTATGAAGAGCCGGTGACAGAGCGTGGTGTGACTTTTTCCGCCGGAGAGAGACAGCTTTTATCCTTTGCCCGGACATTGGCTCATGATCCCAAGATTCTGGTTATGGATGAGGCGACCGCCAATATTGATACGGAAACCGAATTGTTGATACAGGAAGCGTTGGAAAAACTGATGAAGGGTCGAACGACGATTATGGTGGCGCACAGACTTTCCACCATTCAGCATGCGGACTGTATTATGGTTATGCATAAAGGGAAGATCAGAGAACGCGGAACCCATCAGGAACTGCTTGCCCAGGATGGTATTTATAAAAGACTTTACGAATTACAGATCCAGAAAGAATTATAAAAAAGAGCCGCTTGCGGCTCTTTTTTATTACACTTCAAATTTGTACCCCATACCCCAGATGGTCTTGATCAGATCACCCTTTGTCCCCATTTTGCTACGCAATTTTTTTACATGCGTATCAATGGTACGGGCGTCACCGAAATAATCATAATTCCATACATTGTTTAAAATTTTTTCCCGTGAAAGGGCGATTCCCTGATTTTCCATGAAATAGGAGAGCAGTTCGAATTCCTTATAGCTTAAGTCAATATCCTGCCCGTCAATAGTAACCTGGTGAGCAGCCTTATCAATGACAATGCCGCCGGCTTCCAATTTTTCGCCACCTCCCAGCTGGCTGGTGCGACGCAGAATCGCCTCCACTCTTGCTACCAGAATTTTGGGGCTGAAAGGTTTTGAAATATATTCATCCACCCCCAGCTCGAAGCCCTGAAGCTCATCCCGCTCGTCAGAACGTGCTGTCAACATGATTATGGGAACTTTGGAATATTGCCGGATTTCTTTGCAAACCTGCCAGCCATCCATTTTCGGCATCATCACATCCAGAATCAGCAGCGCGATATCACTGTTATGTTCGTCAAAGAAGATATCCAGTGCTTCGCTGCCGTCTCCGGCTTCTAATACTTCGTAGCCGCTTTTGGTGAGGAAATCCCGTACCAGCTTCCGCATACGGCTCTCATCATCCACGACCAAAATTTTGATTTTTTCCATAGTGATTCCTCTTTTCTATTGGGAGTTATCCTCGTTCAGTATGTGATACTGGCGTTCGGCTTCCCGTACCTTGTTCTCTCGTTCTGAAAGATCCTGCTCCCAGGATGCGTATTTGTTCACCAATGCTTTTTCATAATTCAGAATATTGGGGTTGTCGCTTTTTAAAGTGATGGCAAATAAAAGGATTACCAGAATCACCATTGCTGCATTTACAATCAGGGAAGAAAGCAGGAGAGTATGTTCCCGTTGCTTTTCATGCATTTCCACACGCTTAGGAGTTTGCGGACGATTCTGTTTATTCATTTGCGGGCGGTATACAGCATTGATCGGAATGACCGGAATCCGTTCCGATTCCACGCCGCGTTCCACCAGGAGATTTTGCAGTCTGTGCAGATAGTCCATGCCGATCTGCGTGCGGAAAACTCGTTCCTCCAATATTTTTTGAAAAAACATAAGTACATTTTCCGTATTACTGTAATCCATTTTTGTGTCAAAAAAGTGAACTTTTTTCAATTCTTCTCTGGCAAGGCGGGCATCCTCTTCATTGGCAAATGCGTAACCTGCCACTATTAAGTTATGTTCTTCCATAGATTTCTCCCATGTTTATTGCCCTTATCTTAACACGGAAAGGACAGGAATACAATAAATGGAAACTTCGGAAGTTTTTTTGCACATGCGGGTTGGAAATGCTATAATGAGAAAAAATTGTGCCGCTATGCAAGTAGTTCAGGTGCAGAAAGGTATGGGTATTACTATATGAAGAAACTGCAGCGTTTTTTTCTGTGGGTATGTGTGATCGGTCTTTTGAACGTATCGTATATACCTGCTTATCAGGTTCAGGCGGCACCGTCTGTTCTGTATACAAATTCTGACGAAATTACAATGGAAGACACTTCTGTAACCATGACAGTTTCCTGTTCAAGCACATTGTTGGTGCGGAGCGGTCCGGGGAAAACTTATGACCGCCTTGGCTCAGTAAACAATGGAGAGCAGGTGGAGGTGACAGGAATCTGTTCCAACGGCTGGTACCGGATCTCCTTTGAACAGAAGGAAGGATATGTGTATGGAGACTATCTGGTAGAAAATAAGCTTTCGGATGTGGATCATACGGAGGAAACCGGAACGATAGAAAACACTTTCGTGCAACGGTTTTCTACATGGGATCTCCACACAGTTCTGCCGCTTCTGATTCCGGTTGTCATTATCCTGATTCTGGCAATCAGTGCGCTGCTGATGTTCCGATCGATCCGACACGATACGGAGGAGGATGAGGCATATGAAGAGGATGACGATGAGGAAGACGACGAAGAAGAACTCGATACAGGGGTAATGCGGAAATCCACACCGCTTCCCCGGGTGGCAGGGACGGTGACGCCCGAAGTGGATTCCGACATGCTGGATTCGCAGATCCGCAATTTTGTGGTAGATGATATCGGAGCCTACCTGGATGAAGAAAAAGAAGAATCGGAAGAAGATCCGGAACTGGCTCAATTGGAGGACGAGCTGGAGGCAACCCAACAGCATTTGGCACAACTACAGAGACAGATGGAACAGTTAAAAAGAAAGAAATGACAACAGAGGCCGGAAACGATGAAATACTCCATACGAAAACAATTAACCGTTATTTTTGTAGGACTTATAATCGGAACAATTTTATTATGTTTTCTTATTAACAGTACCTTACTGGAGCACTATTATATCACCAACAAAGAGGATGCACTCATTGAAGTTTATCAGACCATTAACGAAGCTGCAGATGCAGGAACCTTTGATACGGATGAATTTGACATTGCATTTCAGCGTATCTGCGGAAAGTATAATGTAAATGTCGTCGTGCTGGATGAAAATTCTGTTCCTGTGAAGGCATCGGATAATGATCCTGAGATTTTAGGACGTCTGCTTTGGGATAATCTTTTTGGCCGGGAGCAGGACGGCACCATTCTGGAAAAGAACGACCAATATTCCATTGAACGCCAGGAAGATAAACGAATCCATACGGATTATATTGAAATGTGGGGAGTATTGGATAACGGAAATGTTTTCCTGATGCGAAGCGCTGTGGAGGGAATTAAGGACAGTGTGCAGATCGCCAATCGTTTTTTGATCTATACAGGTTTATTTGCGGCAGCACTCAGTGTCGTGGTGGTATATTTTGTTTCCAGACGTATTACCAGACCGATTATGGAACTTGCCCATATTTCCAAGCAGATGTGCAATCTGCAATTTGATGTGAAATACGAGGGAAAAAGTCATACCGAGGTGGCTTTACTGGGTGAAAATATCAATCAACTTTCAGAAACCTTAGAGAAAACAATTTCCGAACTGAAAACCGCGAATAACGAACTACAGAAGGATATTGAGAAGAAAAACCAGATTGATGAGATGCGTAAGGAGTTTCTTGCAAATGTATCCCATGAATTAAAGACACCCATTGCACTGATCCAGGGGTATGCGGAAGGACTGAAAGAGGGAATTACAGACGATCCGGAGAGTACCGGTTTCTATTGTGATGTCATCATGGATGAGGCAGGTAAGATGAACAACATGGTCAAAAAGCTTATGACCTTGAACGAATTGGAATTCGGAAATGATGTGGTGACGATGGAACGATTTGATATTGTGAGTCTGATTCGTACATATCTGCAGTCGGCGGATATTCTGGCGAAGCAGAATGGAATTACGGTACAGATGCAGCATAACGATCCGATCTATGTCTGGGCAGATGAATTTAAAACCGAGGAAGTATTTACCAATTATTTCAGCAACGCAGTCAATCATTGCAGCGGAGATAAAATTATTGATGTGCGAATCATACCGGAAGAAGGAAAAGTGCGTGTATCCGTATTTAATACGGGAGAACCGATTCCCTCAGACTGCGTGGAGCATATCTGGGAAAAATTCTACAAGGTAGATAAGGCACGTACCAGGGAATACGGGGGCAGTGGAGTAGGGCTTTCCATCGTACAGGCAATTATGGAATCCATGAACCAGGCTTATGGTGTGGAAAATTATGATAACGGTGTGGAATTCTGGTTCGAATTGCAGACCCAGTAAAAGGTGTGCTATACTTAATACAAATAGAAAGTGACAGTGAGGAATTTTGATGAAAAGAACGAAAAAAGTACTGGCTTCTCTTTTGACAGCTGCCATGATTTTAACCGGCTGTGGACAGACAGAGATGGTGGAACTGTCGGAAGAGCAACAGACACAGGTGGCAGAGTATGCTGCGGGACTTCTTTTAAAATATGCGTCCAATTATCATTCACGATTGGTAGATTCGGAAGAGGAACTGCTTGCATTGGCGGATAAGCGAGCCCACAAAGAAGAACTGGATGCGAAGGTGAATGCCATGAAACAACAGGAAGCCCAGGAAGAAAGCACAGAGAAACCATCAAATTCCCAGAACACGGAAGTGGTGGATATGTCAGGCGATGCTGCGGCGAATGTAACAATGGAGGACATACTGGGGACAATCTCCACCACAGTTACATATACCGGTTATGAATTACTGGACTCTTATCCGGAAGAGAGTGAAGACAATTATGTATTTGCCATGGATGCCACACCGGGAAACAAGCTTCTTGTCATGCATTTTACAATGACGAATGTGACAGGAGAAGCTGCGGAGGTGGATATAGCTTCTGCCGGTGATCGTTTTTTATGTGGGGTCAATGGTGAAGGGTATCATAATGTACTCACCACAATGCTGTTAAATGATCTGGCTGCCTACAAGGGAACCATAGATGCCGGTACATCCCAGGATGTGGTGTTGGTTCTGGAGGTACCGGAAGACATACAGGTGCAAAGTCTGGAACTTCTCATCAAAAAAGGTTCGCAACAGGTAAAAATACCGTTACAATAGATACCTTTCATAAATTGTATGAAAGTTGTATAGATTTCAAAATCCCGGAAATGCCGTATTTCTGGGATTTTTTGATGAAATCTCATATTTTGTGCAAAAAAAATAAAAAATTTATCAAAAAAGGGGTTGCAAAGGCAGGGGGAGTGTGCTATATTAGATTTCGCCGTGAGGAACACCGGTGAGGTGAAAACAACACAGCAAAGAAGTTTTAAAGAAAATAAAAAAGTTGTTGACAAACAGACAACACAGTGATATGATATCAGAGTTGCTTCTGATGAGAGCAACAAAGAGAAACACTGAAAGCACCTTGACAAATAAACAGTAATGCAACCCTGAAACATTCCAAAAAGAATTAAGTTTCAGAAGAAAAGTTTCAAACGAAACAAAACCTAAAAGAAGTAAGCCAGACGAAAGAGTCTGGGACAGAATTAAACACTATAACATGAGAGTTTGATCCTGGCTCAGGATGAACGCTGGCGGCGTGCTTAACACAT
>OGJJ01000377.1_pt1 | contig 41856 bp, 39 predicted proteins | sample 1572081 | NCBI WGS metagenome assembly OGJJ01 (sample SAMEA2582122, study PRJEB24529) | metagenome | biome: Human gut stool | place: China | collected 2011
GACAGCTGCTCAGAAGAATAGAAATAATATATTCTGCAAACCAGCTACAATATGTGGAAAATATGCTAATAAAGATTTGCAATTAGTGACAACAAGTTTATATAAAATAAAAAACAACGGAAGAACCTCATGAAAAATAAGGTGTCCGCTGTTTTTTGGGTTTATGGATATGTGTAAAGTATTTGTTTTACAGTATAACAGTAAAACGACAGCCGCTTCCGGGAATATTTTCCACGGAAACGGTTCCCTTGCACAGGTTCAGGATCTGTTTTACAAGGGCAAGTCCAAGACCGTTTCCTTCCTGTTTATGGGAACTGTCGCCCTGGTAAAATTTGTCAAAAATATGTTTCATGGAGTATTCACTGATCTGGGGGCCTTCGTTTTCTATGGAAAAACGGATCTTTTCTCCTTCCGGCATCATCCGGATATAGATCGTACCACCACAGGGACTGAATTTGATAGCATTGGAAATCAGATTGTCCCATACATGACAGATGAGATTTTCGTTTCCAAGATACTCCACATCCATCATGTCCACATCAAATTCAATTTCTTTTTCTGACCATTTCGGTTCCATCATAACAATGGATTGTCGGATCTGTTCATCCAGACGGTACCAATTCTGACGGGTCTGGATCGACTGGTGTTCGATTTTGGACAGCAGCAGGATATTTCCTGCCAGGTGGGAAAGCCTTCTGGTGTTAAAAAGGATTTTGTTGATGTACTGCTCCTGCTCTTCTGATATAGGCATGTCATCATCCTGCAGCAGAGTTGCATAACCCTCGATGGCACTGATGGGAGTTTTAAATTCGTGGGAAACATTGGAAACAAAGTCTGTCTGCAGAATCTCCGTTGCTTCCAGTTCCTGGACCATCAGATTGAAATTAGAATAAATATCCCGGATTTCCTTCATTTGCTTTTCAGTTTCCAGTCGGACGGAAAAATCGCCTTCTGCAACCTGTTGCATGGCTTTTTTCAGCTTTAGTACAGGCCCGAAATACCGGATACTGAGGAAGTTGTTAAGGACACCCCCTGCGGCCACGCTGGCCAGGATGATCCATACGATGTTCGGAACGTCTGAAATATGCAGCACATCCATAACGAGCCAGGATATCAGAGATACACAGACAAGCTCCGACATGATCATAAAGATAAAACGTAAACGAATGCTTAAATTTATGAAGGGTTTCTTTTTCATGCCTTTATCACCTTATATCCGACTCCACGGATCGTCATGATCTTAAAATCCGGATTATCGCGGAAGCGTTCCCGAAGCCTTCCGATGTGGACATCTACTGTGTGGGCATCACTTGCGGAATCATATCCCCAGATATCGTCCATAAGCTGTTGCCGGGTAAAGATTTTTCCCGGAAAGGAAACCATCTTATATAAGAGCATGAATTCTTTCTGAGGAAGTACCATACTTTCCGAGGAGGTGGATACCGTCAGGGAATCGCACTCCAAAATGGTATCTCCGATTCGCTGTTTCCGCTCATTGATCATCTGTGCTCTGCGGAGAAGTGCACCTACCCGCAAAACCAGTTCATTGATATTGACCGGTTTCACCATATAATCATCGGTACCGGACAGAAATCCCATACGCATATCATCAAAAGCATCTTTGGCAGTGACCATAAGTACAGGAATGGAATCTCCGGCATCTCTGAGTGAGCGGACCAGTTCATAGCCATCCATATTGGGCATCATTATGTCTGAAATGATCAGATCGTAGTAATCTTTTTCCAGGGCATCCAGCGCTTCCTGCCCGTCAGAGACCCCTTTTACTGTATAACCGTTTTTTAAGAGGACATGCTGGAAAAGCTGGCGGAGTTCCCGGTCATCTTCCGCAATGAGAATTTTAAACATTTTTACATTCCTATTCCTTGATTTTTTCAATGTCCATGTTTTCAGGCAGGATACAGCTTAAAACAATGGAGATGATAAATACAACAGCAACTACATTTTGCGCAAAAACGGACTGTATGATCGACGGGAAAATATTCCAGATCCCGCTCTCGCTTGCTGTGGTGAATCCGATTCCGACAGCAAGAGAAAGAGAAACAATAGTGATATTTCTCTGTGAAAAACCGCAGGAAGCGATCATCTGTACACCGGATGTCAGGATAGAACCAAACATCATAATGGTACATCCGCCGACAACAGAATCCGGAAGTGAGGCGAAAAAGTTTCCGATAGGCGGCAGCAGTCCGGCCAGGATCATACATACAGCTCCTGTCATAATGGTAAAACGGTTTACAACCTTTGTCATGGCAACTAGTCCTACATTCTGTGAGAAGGATGTTACCGGAGGACATCCGAACAGAGAAGAGATTGTGGAGGCATAACCATCACAGGCGAGAGAACCGGAAATTTCTTTTCCGGCGATCTCACGGTCCAGTCCGGAGGAAACCAGTGCAGAGGTATCACCGATGGTCTCTGCCGCAGATACCAGGAAGATAATACAGGTGGAAACAATGGCTCCTGCATGGAATTCAGGTTTTACGGGAAGTAGGTGAGGCAGAGAGATAAGGCCACCGGATAAGATAGAACCAAGATCGACTTTTCCCATAAAGATGGCAATTATGTATCCTACTACCAGTCCAGCCAGTACAGATAACTGTTTTAAATACCCTTTGCTGAGGACATTCCAGAGAAGGCACACTGCAAGTGTAATGGTACCAAGAAGAAGGTTTCGGGCAGAACCGAAGTCTTCGCTATAGCCGCCGCCAAAGGATCTTGCGCCTACAGTAAACAGTGAAAATCCAATAGAAGTTACGACAGAAGCTGCTACAACCGGTGTAATGATCTTACGCCAGTATTTTGCAAGAAGACCAAGAGTTCCCTCCATGATACCGCCGATCATAACCGCACCGATCACGGCAGGATAGCCGTAATTAGCTGCAACAGTGCTTAAAACGGTGACAAAGGTAAAGCTGACTCCCATTACCACCGGAAGTCTGGAACCAATCTTCCATAATGGATACAGCTGTATCAGAGTAGCAATTCCCGCCACAAACATAGCATTTTGAAGCAGAATTGCGATCTGGGCCTGGGTAAGAGCCGGCTGAGCTGAGGCTGCGATCAGCGTGATCGGTGTCAGATTTGAAACAAACATGGCAAGGATGTGCTGAAGCCCAAAAGGAATCGCTTTGGCAATGGGAACGGTTCCATCCAGCCGGTAAATGTTGTTGATGCTGCTTTGCATTTCTTTTTAATTCTCCCTTCTACTATTATAAGAAAAGCCACAGAACAATCATAACACAGGTTCGGTATGGAAACCAGACAGATTTTGGTGAATAAATTTACTAATAGATGAAATAGGTCAGATTATGAATATTTATACACGAAAAAAGAAATACCCTCTTGCATTTTCGGAGCTTTTACTGTAAAATTATTAACCAGGTGAACACAAATGTATGCCATACCCGAACACTGATTACAAAGATGTAACCAATCTTAACTGTATCAGTGTTTTTTAATATACAATGGGGAAACGAGGAAAAAATTATGGAAAAAAAGCATGAAATGATGAGTCTGGAGGACTCCGAACAGCTGAAAGGCAGAATGAAATTCTTTGAAAAGGAACTGGTAGAGAATCATCACATCGATCCCAACCTTTATGTGGAATACGATGTAAAAAGAGGACTTCGTGATTCCGCAGGTAAAGGTGTTCTCACAGGGCTTACTGAGATTTCCGATGTTACCGGCTATAAGCTGGTCAATGGCAGACGTATTCCTGCAGACGGTGCACTGTATTACCGGGGAATCAATGTGCAGGATATCGTAAACGGATTGAAGGACAGACGTTTTGGCTTTGAAGAGACGATCTATCTTCTGATTTTCGGTAAGCTTCCCAGCAAGGAAGAGCTTTCCAGCTTTCTTGAGCTTCTTTCTGACATGGAGGATCTGGGAGGACGTTTTGTCCGTGACGTTGTCATGAAGGGAACCAATGCCAATATTATGAATGCTATGGAGCGCTGCGTACTTGCTCTCTATACATATGATGATAACCCGGAAGATATTTCTGTGGAGAATGTACTCCGCCAGTCTCTGGAACTGATCGCCAAGCTTCCTGAGATCGCGGTTTACTCCTACCATGCATACCGTCATTTCCGTAAAGATGAGACACTTTTTATCCGCAATCCGCAGAAGGGGCTTTCACTTGCCGAGAATATCCTTCTGATGCTTCGTCCGGACGGCAAATATACAGAGCTTGAGGCCAAGGTTCTTGATATCGCACTTGTACTTCATGCAGAGCACGGTGGTGGTAATAACTCTACTTTTACCACACATGTAGTAACATCTTCCGGAACAGACAGCTACTCTTCTACCTCTGCATCCATCGGTTCACTGAAGGGACCGCGTCATGGTGGCGCCAACCTGAAGGTCCAGAACATGTTTACAGATCTGAAGACCAATGTAAAGGACTGGGAAAGTGATGAGGAGATCACAGCATATCTGCAGAAAATACTGAATAAAGAAGCATTTGATCATGCAGGTCTGATCTATGGTATGGGACATGCAGTTTATACACTCTCCGATCCGCGAGAAGTGATCCTGAAGCGTTTTGCACAGGCTCTTGCAGAGGAAAAAGGAATGATGGAGGAATTTAAGCTCTATGATAAGGTTGAGAGTATTGCCGGAAAGCTGATCATGGAACACAGAAGGCTGTTCAAAAATGTTTGCGCAAATGTTGACTTCTACAGTGGTTTCGTTTACTCAATGCTTGGTATTCCGGAAGAACTTTTTACTCCGATCTTTGCCATCGCACGTATGCCTGGCTGGAGTGCACATCGTCTGGAAGAACTGATCAGTGCCAATAAGATCATCCGTCCTGCTTATAAGTATGTGGGGCATCATGCAGATTTTGTACCTTTTGATGAGAGATAATAAACAGAATGATAAAAGCAGTGGGGATTTCTGGCCTGTTTAAGGTAGAAATCTCTGCTGTTTTTTTTCTCTTAAATTATAGAATAACAGGATCATAACTTTACATAATATATATTATGTGAAATAAATATCTTTTTTCACAAAAAAACAAGGCTTACCGCATAAGATATGATCGGATTGCCTTGTTTTTTATGGAATCTTACTTTATTATTTTTTTCCTATCGGAAGCTCTTCAGCCAGTTTACAAGAGAATCATGCCAGATGTTGTCGTATACGGTCTTTTTCATCTGATCGTCTACAGGGCCGTTTCCTGCCATTTTTGCAAGGATAGCAGCCTGAAGTTCGCCTACTGTCATTTCTTCCGGTGTTTTGTGCGGATTTGGTGTAGCGGTCGTTTCCTGTAGATTGGAGGACTCTGCTTCAGGAGTTGACGGAACATCCGCCGAGTTTGCTGTATTGTCAGAAGCTTTATCTGGATTTTCAGCGTTTGAAGCTTCTTTTTCCGGGGCAGCTTCTGTTACAGTGTTGTTTTCAGCCTTCTGCTCCTCTTCTGCCTCAGATGCAGCGTCTTCGTTCTCTTTTGCTGCAGCAGTTTCCGGAACATCAGTCTGAACCGGTTTATATTCCGGCATATCTCCTGCAGGAATCCAGATCTCACCGCTGTTTGCTGCAACACGGACACGGATCCGTCCGCTCTGTGCGGAAACCTTCTGACCTGTGAGAGCACCTACGTATTCCGGTGCACTTCCAGTTGGAAGGTTCATCTCTGCATCACTGTCATCATTATTCACAGTAACGATCACTCGTATGCCTTCCAGATCTCTTGCAAAGGCAAACTGACGGTTTGTAAGAGCCAGTTCTGCGTAGGAACCGTAGCTTAATGCAGGAGTTCCCTGGCGGACCTTTCCGAGGGCTGCGATCAGTGCAGTACATGGGTTCTTTGTTGCAGCATCCGCATAATCGTTAAGATCAAGTGCCGGACGTAAGCTGGCATCGGAAAATTTTTCTTTTTTTCCGTCAATACCGAATTCTGAGCCGTAATAAATGCTTGGAACGCCAGGTAAAGTATAAAGAAGTACATGTACAGGAGCAAAATGTGCCTTGTTTTGCAATTTGGTATGAATTCGCTCTACGTCATGGTTGTCCACGAAATTGTAGAGGTCAAGATCTCCCATATTCTGAAGATATTTTACTGTATGAGCGATTTCAAAATAGTTGTGGTCATTATGTCCGCTGTAAAGTGCTTTGTGAAGGGCATAGTTGGTTACACTGTGGAGAGTCTGCCCGTTTACCCAGCGGCTGTAATCTCCGTGAATAACCTCTCCCATAAGCCAGAAATCTTTCTTGACCTCGTCTGCGGTATGGCGGAGAATCCGCATAAAATCAAAATCCAGTACATCAGCGGCATCCAGGCGGATTCCGTCAATATCAAATTCGGAAACCCAGAAACGGATCACATCACAGATATAGTTCTGTACTTCCGGATTGCGCTGGTTCAGTTTTACAAGAAGATTGTATCCACCCCAGTTTTCATAGGAAAAACCGTCATTATATTCGGTATTTCCGCCGAAATTTACATTACAGTACCAGTTAACGTAAGGGGAATGCTCACGGTTTTTCTGGATATCCTTAAAAGCGAAGAAATCACGGCCTGTATGGTTGAATACACCATCAAAGATCACACGGATGCCTTTTTCATGGCAGGCTTTTACAAAATTGGTGAGATCTTCATTGGTTCCGAGACGGGAATCCAGTTTTTTGTAATCGGTTGTCTCGTAGCCATGTCCGACACTTTCAAAAAGCGGCCCTATATATAAGGCAGTACATCCGATCTCTTTGATGTGGTTGATCCACGGCAGCAGTGTGTTCAGTCGATGTACAGGAGTTCCGTAATCATTTTCTTTTGGAGCGCCTGTAAGTCCAAGTGGATAAATATGGTAGAAGATTGCTTCGTTGTACCAGCTCATAATATTACACCTCTGTTCTAAAAATTTATAATTTCCTGATAATTAGGGAAATTACACAAATATCTTCTCTATAATACCAGATTCCTATAATATAATCCAGAATAAATCAGCCAGTTTTTCAGCGAAAAATCCGGCAGATTGCTAATTGCCGGATTTTATCTGATGGATACTATGTTTATTCGTCAAATTCTGCAGTAACTATAAAGCCGCGTGGCGTATGCTCAATGCTTTTGATGATTCCCTCTTTGGATCTGATGCGGTCTGCGTTTCTGTAGCAGCCGGACATGGCTACTGCAGGCTCAATGATATAGCTGTAGTTAGTGGCAGAGAGAAATTCGGAGATTTTTACTTTATCTCCCACCTGGATCAGCCCCTGTCTTTCCATTTTAAATTTTTCTTCTCGCATAAATATGCCTTCTTTCTGTATAAATACGCAGTGCGAATATATCTGTAAATACAATTAATTACACGTTTAAGATCTTTAAGAACCGGATGGGATCCGTACCAGAAGCTTCTGTCCGTCTTTTTCTACTGCTGTAAGAACGGGAATATGTTTTTTTCGCAGAGCATGAACGATGGGATACAGGGAAAACATGGCATTATCTGCAAAAACTGCTTCTGGTTTGCAACTGAGGATTTCTTTAATCCTGTCTTTTATAAAGCTTTTCCATTCTGCCTTTTCCATGGAGAGTTCTCCATAGATCCCGTTCAGAGTCAGCTCCGGTAACCGGGGAACCGGCAGATGTACGATCCTGGCAGAAGAAAGATCCGGAAGCTTTTGAAGCAGTATGTCTGTTTCTTTATTTCCGCCAAGGCTTACGATCACAGCTTCTTCATGGAAGGCGGCAAGGCTGCTCCTGCAGGCAAGAACAGAATCCTCAAGGGTTCCGCATATCATGAGAAATCCTCCTTTATGACAAAAAGCTGCACTTTTAAGACCGGTTACCAAAGACAACTCCTCGCCTTCCAGGCCCAGCCAGGAAGAAGGAAAACTGCATTTGTAATTCATGGAATATTCTTTTTTCTGTGGCTGGATACAGTAACCGCCCCGGTTGGACGGAAAGATCACAAAAGCAATGTTGGTTTCCGAAAGGCGCTTTTGGCAGGGAATAAATTCCGGAAGTATAAGGATATTGGTATTTTCTGCCGGGGTATCGCCCGAAGCGAGGGAAGCAGCATGTTCTGTAAGAATTTCTTCCACCCGTCTGTCTGCACGTTCGTTTCCAAGGTAACGCTCGAATTTATTTTCCAGGATCATGCCTGCCACACTGACTGCCTGAAAAAAGGCTTCGTCATTGTTGCTTTTGGAATCCCATCCCGGGTTGAAATTGCCGATCAGTGTGGCAAGTTCATTTTTTTCACCGGTATTATCATTGATATCCAGAGGCTGGACAAAAGATTCATCAAATTTTAGTGCCAGCTCCTCACCTAGGATTTCCGGTCCAAGCTTCTCCCAGAGAAGGCCGAAGGCCGCATATGGGACGCCATTATCGCGAATACGGCTGTCTTTCTGATGATGATCATACTGTCCTCTGCCAATATCAAAAACAAGACCTTCATAGTTTTCAGGAACCTGGTTTCCACGTGTGATGGTGATCTCGGGATTCAGATATAAAAGCAGTGCGGCGGAAAAAACATCGTCTGCGTGAAATTTTCCGCTGTGGGTGAATGCGGATGCATTTTTCTGTTTGATTTTTTCCAGTAAATGATTCATATGAAACGCTCCTGTGTGTTTATTCTGCTCTTCAGTATACCACAGAAATGAAGAATAAACAAAGTCCTCTACAGTTAAAAAGGAATCCGTCCTGAAGACAGATTCCTTTAAAAATTTACGTTCTTTTATGCTTTATGTACAAAATAGGACGTTCATATTCAATTTTATTATAATGCGCAGATAATTTTATCCTGATATGCTTCCGGAACTTCTTCTTTATCCAGAGACATACTGATAATAAAGGAAACTTTGAAGGTTTTACCGATGGCACTTAACTGATCCAGTGTTTCGGTTGCGTCCTTTCCTTCAAGCTTGGCTGTTGTAAGGAAGCTGTCCAGATATATCTGCTCCAGATCATGATCCTGAGAGAGGATACCACAGATAAATCCTACAAATTCGTCCCCATTCTTAACCGGAAATCCGGAAACATCGATAAGGCGGACCTTGTTGTTCAGCTCATACATGTGCTTAGTACTCTTGTCTAAGTAAACAATACTGCCGTTGGCGTCTTTAACAGCTCCGTTTACTTTGTCTAACAGTACTTTTGTTTTTCCTTTGCCTTTCTTTCCTACGATCAGTTCAACCATCCTGTTTTCCTCCTTAGACACATATAATAATTTTGAATAAAATTGCTATTGATATGCTTCAAATTATAGTGCATTATGAATAAAATTGCAAGGGTTTTTTGAAAAAATCTGGTAATTTTAATCAGGTCTTACTGCTCTCTTTCATTTTCCATCTGTGCTTTTGCTTTCCTTCCGATCCGGGCAGTGCTGTTCATGATACTGGCCCGGGTAACCTTGTCGTTTCCGTACTTCAGACGGATTGAATCCAGTGCGGCATCCAGTTTCTGCTGGCGTTCCTTCCTGTGAGTATCCTCAAAAAAGGAAAGCTGTTCAAAGGAATCATCCGTAAGACCGGTCAGTGATACTCCCAGGAGCCGGAGTGGCTGTTTCATCCAGGATTCCTGAAAGAGATTTTGGGCATTTCTGTAAATCTCTTCTGTGATGTCGGTGGCATTTGGCAGTTTAGTCTGATGAGATTTGTTTTGAAAATCCAGGGTACGGAAGGTTACAGAAATGCAGGTGCATTTTTTCTTTTTGCGGCGCATGCGGGCAGCCAGAATATCGCATTGTTCCAACAGGATCGGAAGTGCCTGCTCCAGGGAGACAAGATCATCGTTAAAGGTAGTTTCCAGACTGAATCCTTTTGCTTCATCAGGTTTTGCTTTCACAGGGGAGTCATCCAGGCCACGGGCATACTGATATAACTGCTGTCCTGCCTTTTCACCGAGAAGTGCCTGTATTTTTGCTTTTTTTTCATGAGCCAGATCTCCGATGGTTCTGATTCCTGTATCCTGCAGCTTTTTTTCGGAGGATCTGCCAAGAAAAAGGAGTTCTCTCACTGGAAGAGGCCACATTTTTACAGGGATTTCTTCCGGAAATAAAGTATGCACTTTATCTGGCTTTTCGAAATCAGAGGCCATTTTGGCAAGAAGTTTATTGGTGGAGATGCCGATATTTACGGTAAAGCCGAGTTCTGTACGGATCTTATCCTTCAGTTCATGGGCAGTTGCCACCGGATCCGGGTAAATATAGGAGGTTCCGGTCATATCCAGAAAAACCTCATCAATGGAAAAGGATTCCATTACCGGTGCATAGGACGCACAGATTTTTTTGAAGGCTCTGGAACATTTATCGTATAATTCAAAGTCAGATGGAACGGCCACAAGATTCGGACATTTGCGAAAAGCCATAGCCATGGGCTCTCCTGTCTGAATCCCGTATTTTTTTGCGGGAATGGACTTGGCGACAACGATGCCGGTACGTTTACTGGGGTCTCCGCCAATACAGGAAGGGATGTCTCTCAGATCCGGAAGTCCCATCTTTACTCTTTTTGCTGCCTCCCAGGAAAGAAAAGCACTGTTTACATCAACATGAAAAATCAATCGTTCCATATAGGGTTCTTCTTTCAATTGTATAAAGTTTGTCTGTTATATCTATTTACAGATTTTTACAGACAACTGGTTAAAAAGGTTCCGATATTCCTCTTCCACCTGTGAAAAAGGGTATTGCCGGTATTGGATCGGAACATGGACAACCGGTTTTGGAGTGTCCGGTGTTTCATTCAGAAGATATTTCAGGTCATACCAGAGCAGGTCATTGTCGATCTCCTTCAGCTTCTGTTCTTCTATGGCAGAAAGTCCGGATCCTAGATATTTCTGATAGATAATGTTTAAAAGAGCTTCCTCCTGTTTCCGATACTCAGGAAGACTTTTCTTAAATGGTCTTGGAACATCGGACATATAACATTCGCTGGCATCGTGAAGAAGAGCCGCCAGTATAAGACGGCCGGAATAGCCGCGTGCCTCGGCTTCTTTGGCACAGAGGATGCAGTGCTGCCCTACGGAGAAAAAAGTCCGTACATGGCCATTTCCGCGGCATAGAAGAGAAAGCGCGTGTGCAATGTCCTCAATGCAGATCAGCTCTTCGGCCGGATGTGTCGGATCAAAGTGTTTTCCAGTGTATGTGGTAATGCAGTCGCCCATAAAATGTTACGCCTTTCTTTAAGCTTATGAATAAATATGATTATTTATTATAAACATCCAGAGAAAGTGTGTCTATATGATCGTGAAATAAATTCCGGGAACTGTTACAGAAAAACAAAAGAAATACAAGGCTGTTTTACAAATATGAGTGATTCTGTGCTATAATACAAAAAAACGACAGGGAGATCATCAGCGATGAAACATATGGAAGAAATGAAGATTGCCGGATTAGCCATGGCATTATGTATCGTGATGCTGGGAATCTATATTGTCGTCCCAAAGGATGGAACGGTTTCTCGTCTTACTGCTATTCCGGATAATAATGCGGCGGAGCCTGTTACAGATTCTACATCAGAGGGAACTTCTGATGCGGATTTTCCAATCTATACAGAGGACAGCTACAGCAGTGGGTCCGAGAGTTCGTATTCTTATGACGATACTGGGGACGGAGATTCCTATACGGAAGAGCCGACTTATGATCCAGGTGATAATTCTTACGATGGCAATACTGATAGTGAAGCGAATGGAGCAGATACCTCGGATACTTCAGATACATCTTCAGATGGAACCGGCGAAGGCGCAGGTAATTATGAAGATCCGGACAGTGGCTCCGGTGAAGTGGTCAATGACAATGATTACAGTGGTACTTCGGATACGGATCTTGATAGCAGTGAGCCCGAAGATACCGGCAGTGATGGCACAGTAGAAATTAACTGAATGTAAAAAAAGAATAAAAAAGCAAATCTGCGAAATAAAATTTCAAACAGATTTGCTTTTTTATTTTTGGTTTGTAATCCTGTCAGTTGATGTTCTGGAGCAAGGATGTCATTTCCTGATAAAGAACATCCTTTGAAGACGCACCCATGACGATGGAAATAAATGGCTTCCCATAAGCATTCTGGCTTAAAAGTGCGAGACAGTTACCGGCTTTATCGGTTGTTCCAGTTTTTCCTCCAAGGATAGTGACATCCTTAGGAGTTGCTGCCTCTCCGGTAAGATAATGATCTGTAGCGGGTAAGGTAGCACTTGCGTCGGAGCCATCGGAATGCTTATAGCTAACTGTATAAGATGCCATTTGTGTGATGTCTGTAAACTCCGGATAATTCAGGGCTTCTTTCAGCATCAGATAAATGTCATAAGGCGTTGTATAATGATTTTCGTCCTGAAGACCATGGGGATTGGTAAAGTGAGTTCCTGTACAGCCAAGTTCTGCAGCAAAGCTGTTCATCATTTCTACAAATTTATCTGTTGTTCCACCTATGTGTTCCGCAATGGCAGATGCTGCATCATTGGCAGAATAAACAAGAAGACAATGAAGAAGCTGATCCATGGTAACCTGATCTCCCGCCTGGAAACCAGCTACCTGAGAACCGGATTCCAGGGTAACATTCTCCTGTGAGATCGTTACTGTATCATCCATGTTCCCATATTTCAGTGCAAGCATAGCTGTCATGATCTTTGTGATGCTGGCAGGATAAACCTTGTTGTAGGCACCTTTTGCATAGAGTACCTTTTTATCACTGAGATTCAGAAGCACACCGGATTGGCTGTCATCCAGACTGACAGAATCCAGAGCAACATCTTTTGTAACAACACAGAGATTATGGGCGAAACCTGCCGCGCGCTGTTCTTCCTTGGAAGTCAGAGTATTATCAAATTCGGAGAATGCATTGAAAGAATTTGCAGGAGTGGAAAAATCACCGCCCTTCAGCATGTAAACGCCAAAACCGCCAGCTGTACATAGTACGATCAGCAGAAGAAGGAGAAAAATAGTGTTGCGGATCCTTTTACGACGCATCCGTTTCATCCGTGTATTCTGAGCTTTACGTCTGGCAGAAACAGTTCTGTCAGACGGCGTGGTGGAAGTTCTTTTTGTCCCCCTGGAGGCTGTATGTGCAGCCCGGGAAGCCTGACCTCTGGAAGGATTGCCAGAACGTACATGAGTTTTTACAGGTTCTTTACGTGTCATAAGTATTCCTCTTTCCGAAAGTAGGTATCCGATTTCTGACCTTTTTTCTGTAATTCTTTATTATATGCACTGCTCTGCAGTCCTACATTGAGAACAAGTCCCATACCCATAAACAGGCTGATCAGAGAAGTAAGACCATAGCTTACAAAAGGAAGCGGAGTACCTGTGTTTGGTGCAAGACCGGTAGCAACACAGATGTTGATGAAGCTCTGTATGGAAACAATGCTTCCAACACCGCAGCATATGATCTTACCGGCAAGATCCTTGGCCCGCAGGCTCATACGGATACATTCAAAGGTGATCAGAAACAGCAGCAGTACGATCAGAGTACAGCCGATAAATCCGTACTGCTCTCCAGCCACCGCAAAAATAAAGTCGGTCTGATTCTCAGAAACAAAGTTTCCATCATTTACGGATGTAACACTGGTGTCATTACTGAAAGCACGTCCCACAAGCTCTCCGGAGGCGATGGCTGTTTTTGAGTTGTTCTGCTGTTCAATATCATCTGCGTATTCTTCGTTCTCCGGATACAGGAATGACATGATACGGTTTCTCTGGTAATCCTGTATCAGTTTCTGATCCGGCTGCACGATAATGGACAGAAAGATGATGGCCAGAGGAATCGCGATCAAGGCTACACCGCCGATGAGCTTATAACTAAGTCCTGCGATGTAGATCAGAATACAGAACAGAACAGTTACGGTGATGGTGTTTTTCATATCCGGCTGTACATAGATCAGCATCAGTGGGATGACCAGAAGGACAGCTGATTGTATCAGAGTCTTTAAAGTATTCAGATCTTCCTCATGATCCATAAAAAATTTGGCAAAAAACAGGATAATAATGATCTTTGAAAGCTCGGTAGGCTGGAATCGGATAAAACCTAAATCCACCCATCTGGCAGCACCATTGGCGCTGGATCCGAAGAACCGGACAGCCAGAAGCATAACGATATTAAATCCATACATGATCCATTGAAAGTTCAGCAGCCAGGAATAATCCATCAGTGAAAGGATCAGCATAAAGACCACACCGATGATCACACCCAGAAGCTGACGTGTGCGAAGGTAGTCGGCAGCTGTTCCTACAAGCTGAATTCCAATAAAGCTGATCGCCAGGAGAAAGGTCACCAGTCGAAAATTGTAAAACCGCAGCTTATACTGTTTAATCATAAATTATGCATCTCTTTTCTTAAGTACGGGTATGACTGCATGCAGAACAGGTGGTTCCTGTGTGATCTGTATGGTCACCCCTGGTTCATCAATTACAACGTATTTTTTTACGGCATGTATCAGATCGTTCCGTAAAAGCTTCATCATCTGTGGAGAACAGTCTATGCGTTCCGATACAAGAAGAAGCTTCATCCTGTCGCGTGCATAGCCTGCAGAGTGGTTTTTCCCGGAGAAAAATCCCATAATCATTCCTCCTGTGATGAAAAATGTCAGACAGCAAAGTGTCTCTTATTTTCGAAAAATGCTGCCAAGACGGTGGAATACACCATTTTTCCGACGGACAGTAACATAAGGGACTTCTTCGCCCATAAGCCTCCGGCAGATATTGCGATACTCTTCTTCTGCCTGAGAATTTTTTCCGGATAAAGGTTCTCCCTGATTTGTGGAGATCACGATTTGTTCATCATCCAGGATCGCACCGATCAGATCCACAGCCAGGATTTCCAACACATCTTCTACAGACATCATATCACCTCTGGCGATCATTTCCGGTCGAAGCCGGTTGATGATCAGCCGGATATCCCGGAGCCCTCCGGACTCCAGCAACCCGATGATACGGTCTGCATCACGGATCGCGGAAACTTCCGGTGTGGTCACGACCAGTGCACGGTCCGCTCCGGCTACTGCATTTTTGAATCCCTGTTCAATTCCTGCCGGACAATCCAGAAGGACATAATCGAATTCTTCCCGGAGATCATCGGTAAGCTTGATCATCTGTTCCGGAGATACGGCAGTTTTGTCCTTGGTCTGGGCAGACGGAAGAAGATACAGTTCTGAATGCCGACGATCCCGGATCAGTGCCTGTTTCAGGCGGCAGCTCCCATTGATCACATCAACCAGATTGTAAACAATACGGTTCTCCAGTCCCATGACAACATCCAGATTTCGGAGTCCGATATCGGTATCTACAACTGCAACCCTTTTTCCCATGGCAGCCAGTCCGGTCCCGATATTTGCCACGGTGGTGGTTTTTCCAACACCGCCTTTTCCAGATGTAATGACAATGACTTCACTCATGTTTTCTGATTCCTCCTATAAAATGTTCCACACTTCTGGTATCCTCATAAAGTTTGTTTAGTCATTCGATACATTACTGGTATCGCTTGCTGCATAGCCAGTGAGAATGGTGCTTTCATCTGCAAGTCCGAAAATGTATTTAAAGATATCATTAGCTGCAAGGCAGGCATTACCGGATGCATATCCGTTTGCGATTCGAACAGATATTGCGTACTTGGGATCAGAAACAGGCGCATATCCGATAAAAAGTGCATTGTTCGGATGATAATAGTCAATCTCGGCAGTACCGGTTTTTCCTGCTGCTTCAACTCCAAGTCCGTTAAACTGATCATGAGTCTGCACCACACGATACATACCGTCATGGATGTCATCCCAGATATTGCTGGAAAGATCCAGCTGTCCAGCTGTTTCGGAAGGATATTCCTTTATAAGTTTTCCTTTGGAATCCGTCACACGGTCCAGAAGGGAAAGCTTATAGATCGTACCGGAAGTGGCGATCGTTGACGCATAACGTGCAAGCTGGCTGGTCGTAAACGCATTGGTACCCTGTCCAATATAGGAAGGGACGGCGTTTTTGTCAGAAACCTGCGGAGAAGCCTCGGAAATTTCAATGCCGGTTTTCTGATCCAATCCCATGAGGGAAGCATATTTCTGAAGCATTCCAAGACTTCTGGCTTCAGAAAAATTACCTTCGGAATCTTTACCAAGTTCGAAACCAATCGTAGTGAAAAATACGTTACAGGACTGCTCAATGGCTTCACGGATATCAAGAGAACCGTGGCCCTGTTTATTCCAGCAGTTGATCGGAGGTGTTACAAGGTCAAAGCTTCCTGTACATTCAATATATGTGCCATCATCTATTACGCCCTCAGACATGCCGGCAACAGTAGATAAGATCTTTAAGGTAGATCCTGGAGCCGTCTTCTGCTGTGTTGCCTTGTTGAAGAACGGGCTGGAAAGATCTGTGGAAAGCTTTGCATAATAATCAGTATCCATATTGTTGGTCAGACGATTATTATCATATCCCGGATAGGAAACACATGCGAGAACATTTCCGGTTGTAGTATCTGTGATCACCGCAGATGCAGAGCACGGAGCCAACGCAAGTTGGGCCGGTGTGATCTCAAGATTTGCGATCTTGCGATACATGAAGGTGTAGGCATCAAGACCACCGGAGGCCATTGTCTGATACAGCTCGTCTTCTTTGGAAAGAACGCCCTGTTCATAGAGAACAAGACACAGATCTTCTCCACTGATGGTGTCTTCCTGAAGCATATATTTATACAGAAGCTTTGAAAAGCCTGTATCTGTTTTCAGGTAATCAATGATATAGGCGGTAAGAGCCTGATAGATCTCTTCAGAATCCAGATATTCTCCGGAGGTTGAAATCTGGGAAATATCGATCCAGTTCTGACTGGCAGCGTAGTTCAGATAATCCTTCAGACTGATACTCTGGTCATTTTTCCAGGCTTTGTATGTTTCATCCGCGGTATCAATGGAATCACTTTTCAGTACCTTCAAGGTATTGGTAAGAAGATCATCACAGATATAGGTAAGATATTCCTGCATCTGCGTATCTTCATCCTTATATGCTGGAGGATTGTCGCCTGTCAGCCTGTTACTTATTGTATCAAAAACCTGTTGCTGTTTTTGCTGAAATTTGACGTATAAATTTTTTTCTGTGTCGGAAGCATCTGCATCACTGAATTTATTGATATCGATCACACTGTTTGCGATCAGTGCATTGTATACATCATAGATTGGGATGGTGATCTTACTTGCATCTTTCTCTGCTTCATAATCAAAGCTTTTATTCGGTGTCAGTTTAGAGAGGACAATACCAGCAACACGCTGTTCCAGGATCTGGTAAATACTCTTCTGCCAGTCGGAATCAATGGTCAGATAAACATCGTTTCCGGCCACAGGATCAATAGTTTTAGAATTGTCGATGTCAAGGACTTTACCAAGATTATCAACTGTGACCGTTTCTTCTCCGTCTTTTCCCTGAAGTTCAAGCTCCATATACTGTTCGATTCCGGCTTTTCCAACAACCGCATCATTGGAATAATCAGGATTATCCTTACGAAGGGTTTCCAATTCCTCAGAAGAGGCCTGGCCTGTGTAACCGAGGATCGGCGCCATACTCTCATCGTCCACATATTTTCTGGTGGAATCTTCTACAATGTCAATACCCTGGAGAGCGGCCTGATTTTCTTTTATGGCTGCCACAGATTTTTCACTGACATTTGTTGCAATGGTCACCGGCATATATTTCTTGAAACTGTTGGTGTTCAGCTGATAGCGCATGATCGCAATTTCGAGGATTTCCTGTTTAGTAAGTTCTTCCGGAAGAGAATGTGCGGCAAGTTCTTCTGGGGTGTAGGCATCTTTTCCGTAAAGAACGATAGAAAATCCGCTGCTTCCGGTAAGATGATCCATGATCTGGGCTGCGGTTGCGTTTTTCTGCTCATCACTGAGATCATCAATCTGTGCTTCTCCGTAAATATCCGCACGGAAACGGTTAAGAGTAAATCCTTCATCTACATCAAAAGCATAATCTCCATGATCATTGACGGTAATATGAAAATTATCAGATAAGCTGTCACCGTTTTTGGAAAGAATCTGTAATACCTGATAGGCGATACCGTTCAGAGTCAGATTCTTTTCTCTGGTGCTGTTGTATGTACCGCTATCTTCGAATGTGACAGAATATGCAAGTACATTGGAGGCGACAACTGTGCCGTTACGGTCATAAATATTACCACGGGTGCTTTTGATCACGCGTGTTTTGGTGGTACGAGTCTGAAATTTACTGATGTAATCCTCTCCCTGTATGATCTGCAGACTGAAAAGCTGCCGGACCAGAACAGATGACAGAAAAATAAATACGATCACAAGAACTGTAGTACGTTTCAGACGGATTTTTTTGATGATTTTTTTTATTTTAATTCCCAAATAGACTCACTTTCTTTCCTTACAGTATCCATTAAGTGGTAGTTGATCCAGTAAAATACCCGGTATACGATGATGGTGAGAAAAACCGTATATACAATTTCGGGGATAATGATCCTGTATATGTAGGTCCAGAATCCAAGACGGCCTCTGAGCAGAAACTGGAGGCCATACACAGCCAGATTATAAAGAAGATCTGTTCCTGCTACAAGAAAAAGCGGAACTTTCAGATCATCATCATAAAAACTGCGGAATGCATAGCCGCTGATAAAACCTATATACATATAGATCAGTGCATAAAATCCAAACAATGATCCATAAAAGAGATCGACAAAAAGCCCGGAAAAAAATCCAGTCCACAGACCGACTTTTCTTCCACGCATAAGTCCCATGGATACACACAGGATCAGAAGCAGATTTGGAGTGATGGATCCAATGGAAATACGGTCCATTACTGTGCACTGAAGGAGAAAACAGACAATGATAGTGATAAATAATATAATCCTATTTTTCATTGGACGCATCCTCCGATTTGTCTATCGCGTCCTGTTTATTGGTGGTGATCACAAATACATCTTTCAGATGACCGAAATCAACCGGTGTAACGATCGTACCTGTTTTTGTCAGGTTATTGGGATCCTGTTGGATCTCACTGACATAACCAATAAACAGTCCTTCCACATATTTTTCACTGATATTTGATGTGACAATACGTTCTCCGACTGTTACCTTGTTATCCTGATCGTAAAGCTGCTCAAAGCTTAATTTACCTTCATCGATCAGTTTCAGATCTCCGGTGACAACGCAGTTGTCGGAGGTACTGACTGCCATAGCACTGACATTGCTGCTGTCATCGATGATGGAACGGACAGTAGCCCAGGAAGGTCCCACTTCTGTGACAATACCCACAAGACCCTTTCCGGCGATCACGTTGTTATCAACCCGGATCCCGTTATTACTGCCTTTGTTGATCATAAAGGTATCATACCAGTTTCCGGGATCTTTGGAGATTATCCTTGCGGCAACCTTGGGATAGTCGGTATATTCCTGATCAAGATCGTAAAGTTCCTTCAGGCGTGTGAGCTCTGTCTGGTCCTGGATCAGGATGTTGTTTTGCTCCGTAAGACTGTTGATCTGACTTTTCAGCTCTTCGTTTTCCTGAAGCACGTCCTGTTTGTCACGAAGATTGTTTTTTACATTTCCAAATATATCACTGACACCGGCGATCCCCTTTTCAAAGGGAACGATAAGAAAACCGGCTACCTCCTGAAGTGGTGCGGAAGAGGTTCCGGAGGCTGCTGTAGCTACAATGCAGCTTCCACAGAAAAGTGTCATGATTACCAGAAGATGTTTACTTTTTAAATTAAAATGAAAACGCACTTTTTTTCGGATGTTTTTCATTATATATGCCCCTTTACAGTTTTTTCTGCTTTACCGGCTGGGCCCATTTGCGCAGGTTTCTGTCGCGGATGATTTTTTCCAGGCCGTATGCTGCAGAAGTTTCATACAGATCAGAAAGATTAAAGGCAAATCCTGTATAGCTAGCCAGATAGTTATCTATATAAGGCAGCCGTGTACTGCCGCCGGTCAGATAAATGCCCTCTTTTGCAATATGATAAGCGATCTGTGGCGGGGTACGTTCCAGAAAAGATTTCATCTCTGCTGCGATCTGGTTCACACAGTTGGCGATCCCCTCATTAACAACGTAGGCAGAAATAACTTCTTCTCGTGGAAGTCCGGAAATACTGTCGATCCCGACTACTTTTCGGGCTTCTTTTTTCTGATCGTTCAGTCTTCCCATAACTACTTTCAGACGTTTTGCAGTTCGTGTTCCAATCTGAAGATTATAATGTTTTCGGATCTCGCTGCAGATAGATTCGTTCATCTGTCTGCCTCCGATGGGGATCTTACGGCTAATGATGATCTTGCCGTCGGTTATGATGGAAAGCGCTGTACTCTGTGCACCGATGTTTACGATCATGCTTCCCTGATTTTTTTCAGGGTCGATTCCCATGGCAATGGCATCTGCAATAGGGGACTCCACCATAAAAACACGGTTTTTTCGCAGCCAGTGGCCATTGACCAGATAATAATATGCCCTCTTTTCGATAGCCGTCATATCAAGTGGCACGGAAAAATACATGTCTGCTCCGAGACCGGATGTATGATCGATCTTTTTTATCATGCTGTAAAGGACGATCTCCTGCAATTCCAGATTTGCCAGCATACCGAAAGCCATGGGAGAATTTACGGAAATATCCGCAGGTGATTTTTCAAACATTTCATAAGCTTCGTTCCCTATGGCAAGGATCCGGCGTCCTCTGTAGGCTACCATGTTCTTTTCTATGTAACTTTTGTTTCTGAAAAATGAATAGACTTTTACAGAGCTGCTTCCAAGGTCTACTCCGTAATTATTTCTAAAAAGCATAAATCCGTCCCTTCACTTAAGTATATTCATCAAAAATCCCTTTTTCGCGGAAACTGACATACCTGTGATCACCGATGATGATATGATCCAGAAGATGGATGCCGAGGAGTTCACCGCAATGATAAATCCGTTCCGTAACATCCAGATCAGCCTGACTGGGGGATGGATCACCACCCGGATGATTGTGGACCAGGATCAGGTTCACCGCACGATATTTTGCAGCTTCTACGAAGACTTCTCTTGGTGTGATCAGTGTGGCATTGACTGTACCGCGGCTTAAAAGCTGTTCACCCGACAAATGGTTATGTCCGTCCAGCATCATGCAGTAAAGCAATTCCTGTTCTTCATGCCGGAGCCGCTCCATATAATATTTCGCAATGGTTACCGGATGGTGAAAAGACAATTCCGGTTTTGCGGCTGCGGTTGCCATACGCTTGGAAAGTTCCCCGATACATTTCAGCTGTACGGCTTTTACCTTACCGATCCCATGGATCTTCATCAGTTCCTGCATGGAAATATGAAACAGTCCAAGCAGGCCACTGTATCCGGTCTGTTTCGATAAATTCAGGATTTTATCTGCCAGAGTCAGGGAACTGGATCCCTGTACGCCACAGCGCAGAATCACAGCAAGAAGCTCTCGATCGCTTAAGGACTGTTCTCCTTCCCGCAGACATTTTTCATACGGGCGCTGATAATCTGGCATTTCCATTATAGTATCTTTCATATGATTTCCCTTTTCGCTCTCGAAGAAGGGGATGCAAAATTGCAGAAGTTATTTTAGCATAAAAAGGCAGGGATGTACACTCTATCCCGGAAATTTCCACTTTTTTCATATTTTGTTTACAGGCAGGGCATAAACGGAAGCGACTGCTTCTGCCACCTTGATCCCGTCCATCGCTGCGGATGTAATGCCTCCGGCGTAACCGGCGCCCTCTCCGCAGGGGTAGATCCCTTCTATATTGGAAGTGAGCTTTTTCGGTTCCCGAACGATCCGTACAGGAGAAGAAGTACGGCTTTCTACTCCTTCCAGCAATGCATCCGGCCGGTCAAAACCGGAAAGCTTTTTTCCAAAAGCATGGATTCCTGCTTCAATGGAATCGCCGATCTCTTTCGGGAAAATACTGCGGACATCGGTAAGTGTATAAGCTCCTTTGATACAGGGGATCACATCTCCAAGCCTGGTACTTTTCTGATGTGTACAGTAATCTTTGAAAAGCTGTACCGGGATTTTTCCGTTTCCGGCTTCCCAGGCAGCGCGCTCCAGTTTTCTCTGCAGAGCGATTCCGCCGAGAACTCCCTCTTCAGGAAAATCAGAAGGGTTTACCGTAACGATGATAGCACTGTTGGCATTATGGCTGTCACGTGCCTGATAGCTCATACCATTCACTGCAAGCATATCTTCTTCAGAAGATGCATTTACAACATATCCGCCGGGACACATACAGAAAGAATAAACGCCACGTCCGTTTTCCAGTGTATGGGTAACTTTGTAGCTGGCTGCACCCAGACGGTCGTTTTCCGGTTCTCCGTAAAGATCCCGGTTGATCATGGTCTGAGGATGCTCCACGCGTACCCCCACCGCAAAAGATTTCGGCTCCATATTTATATTGTGTTTATCCAGCATGGCAAATGTATCTCTGGCGCTGTGGCCGGGAGCAAGAATACAGATTTCTGCTGGTATTTCCTCTTTTGCATTGACAATGACTGCGTTAAGCTTCCGGTCACGGATTATCAGATCAGTTACTGTGGAACGAAAACGGAATTCCCCACCCATTTCTTCAATCTGATGACGCATAAACTGAACGATACCTACAAGCTGATCTGTGCCAAGATGAGGCTTTTGCTGGTAAAGGATCTCGGAAGGAGCTCCTGCCTCCACAAATCGGGAAAGAACCTCCCTTCCTCTTCCAAAAGTATCTTTTACCAGAGTGTTCAGCTTTCCATCGGAAAAAGTCCCTGCACCGCCCTCTCCGAACTGTACATTGGAATCCGGATCCAGGATGCCGTTTTTCCAGAAATTTTCCACGGTTTCCTGTCGTTTGTCTGCTTCTTCTCCCCGTTCCAGTACCAGTGGACAGTACCCGGCTTTGGCCAGGTACCAGGCACAGAATAATCCTGCAGGTCCGCTTCCGATCACTACAGGACGATGGGACAGAGTTTCAGAGCCAGATGAGGGAAAATGATATTTCTTCTCAGAGGTTAACATAATATTTTTATCGTGAACTTTTTTGAGAACACGGGATTCGTTATCCAGTTTAACATCTACAGTGTAGACAAATTTTTTTTCCTCTTTGTGCCGGGCATCCAGAGATTGTTTTCGGATCTCATAGGTGAACGGCTGATTTCCAAAACGAAGCATTTTTGCTATTTTTCGGTGAAGCTGCTCTTCTGTATGGGTGATGGGAAGCTTCAGCTGTGTGATCCGGATCATTTTTCTTCCTCCTTTGCTGCCCAGATACCGGCGGCAGCTCCGCTTGACCATGCCCACTGCAGGTTATAGCCTCCGCAGGTACCGTCAATGTCAAGGAGCTCTCCGGCAAAATAAAGACCTTTATGAAGTCTGGACTCCATGGTTTTGCTGTGAACTTCAGACGTATCCACTCCACCGGAACAAACCTGTGCCTGTTCAAAGGAAAGGCCGTTTTTTACCGGGAGACGAAAATCGGTGATTCCGCGGATAAGATCCTTCTGTGCACATAAAACACGGATCAGTTTTTCAGGAAAAAGTCCGATGAGAAGTTCTTTTTCTGTTTTGTAAGGGCAGGCTGCTTTTCTGTGCTCCAGGTATTCTTCCAGCTCTTTCCTGTTCAGTTCCGGAAAAAAATTTATGGAAAGCTCCACATTTTGGTTTTCATGGACGGCACGGATAGCATAGCGGGAAATCTGGAATACCGGGATTCCGGATACACCGTAATCAGTAAGTTGCAGCTCTCCCTGCTGGGAGACTGTCGGTGTGCCGTCTATATAAAGTGTTATCGTCCCTTCTGTTCGTACACCACTCCAGCCGGAAAAAGAATTTCCCTTACATTTCAGAGCTGTCAGAGCTGGAAGGGGTTCGATCAGATGATGTCCAAGACTTTTTGCAATTTCGTATCCGCTTTCGCAGGAACCTGCAACGGAAGAAGCACGGGAACCATTTGCAAGGATCACGGCATCACCACTGTAGGTCCATCCGTCAGTATGGATCTTCCACTGTCCGTCTGCAAAAGACACGCCGGTAACAGTCTGATTGGTTTTCAGCTTTACCTTCAGGCTGCGTGCCTTCATGACAAGAACATCTACTACACTCTGTGCCTGGTTGCTTCGGGGATAGATCCATCCGTTGCGGTCTGTGGTACAGATTCCCAGTTCCTGAAAGAATTTCAGAGTTTTTTCCACAGGAAACTGTGCCAGAGCATCTTTGGCAAATTCAAGATGAGATCCCCGGTAAGCGTTTTCATCCTGATTCAGGTTCGTCATATTACAACGGCCATTTCCCGTAGCACAGATTTTTCTGCCGGGACGGTCATTTTGTTCCAGAACCGTAACTGCAGCTCCGTTTACAGCAGCCTGAATAGCTGCCATAAGACCGGAAGCACCGGCTCCTACGACAAAGATCTGTTTTTTTAAGTCCGGTCCTTCGGATTTTTTCATAATTTCACAAGTTCCTTATCAACCATATACTGAAGAGATTTCAGGATTCCCAGCTTTGCGTGCTCCCAGGTAAGACCACCCTGGAAATAAACTGCATAAGGAGGTTTCATGGGGCCATCGGCAGAAAGCTCAATGGAAGAACCCTGGATGAAAGCACCTGCTGCCATGATCACCTGACTGTCATATCCCGGCATATCCCACGGCTCCGGTGTCACAAAGCTGTCTACCGGTGCAGCAGCCTGGATACCCTGACAGAATGCTACAAGACCCTCCGGTGTTCCGAGAGTGACCGCCTGGATGATATCCTGACGTGGCTCTGTGCTGTTGGGAACTACCGGGAAACCAAGCTTTTCATAAATGTTCGCTGCAAAAACAGCGCCCTTTAAAGCTCCTTTAGTAATCATCGGTGCAAGGAAAAATCCCTGATACAGAGAACGGTTTACACCAAGAGTTGCACCGACTTCCATGCCCAGTCCCGGGCAGGTCATACGGTAGGAGGCATTTTCCACACAGTCTTTTCTTCCTGCGATATAACCACCGATAGGAGCAAGGCCGCCACCTGGATTTTTGATCAGGGAGCCGACCATAATATCCGCACCTACATCACTTGGCTCGATGGTATCTACGAATTCTCCGTAGCAGTTATCTACCATGCAGATCACATCCGGCTTGATCTGTTTTACAAAAGAGATCAGCTCACCGATCTGTTTTACGGAGAAAGAAGGACGGGTCTGATAGCCTTTGGAACGCTGGATGGTTACCAGCTTTGTTTTTTCATTGACTGCTTTTCTGATGTTTTCATAATCAAAGGTGCCATCCTCGAGAAGATCCACCTGACGATATTTTACGCCATATTCCGCAAGGGAACCATTGGACGGGCGGATACCGATTACTTCTTCCAGGGTATCGTAAGGCTTTCCTACAGGGGAAAGAAGCTCGTCACCAGGGCGCAGGTTTCCGAAGAGAGCAATGGCAAGTGCATGAGTTCCGCAGGTGATCTGCGGGCGTACCAGGCAGGCTTCTGTGTGGAAGGTATCGGCATAGACCTGCTCCAGAGTTTCGCGGCCAAGGTCGTTGTAGCCATAACCGGAGGAAGCTCCGAAACAAGCCTCACTGACACGGTTCTTCTGCATGGCGCGGATAACCTTCATCTGGTTGTATTCTGCAGTCTTATCAAATTTCTCAAAACGTTCTTTCAGGGAATCTTCCACGGATTTACCGAAATCGTAAACTGAGGAAGAGATTCCAAGCTGTGCATATAATTCTTTCATGATCATTTTTCCTTTTTTATTTTATTTGGCATGGAGGATTCCCTTTTCCCTGCATACAGAAAGCATGTAGGAAAGGATCCTGCTGTCATCGTAATCAAAGTTATTTTTATCTACCCAGGTTACCTCGCCTTCTCTGCGGAACCAGGTAAGCTGACGTTTGGCAAAGTGTCTGGTGTCACGTTTCAGGACCCGTACGGCTTCCTCATAAGAATATTTTCCGTCCATCCAGTCCAGGATTTCCTTATAGCCAAGCCCCTGCATGGAAACCATTCCCCTGTGGCAGCCAAGCTCCCGAAGTTTTTTAACTTCTTCTGTCAGACCGTTTTTCAGCATTTCGTCCACTCTTGTGTCAATGCGTTCATAGAGAAGGGGGCGTGGTGCGTTCAGGACGAAATAAGCCAGTGCATAGGGACTGGTATGCTCCTTCTGTTCTTCATTATGCTCGGAGATTCTGGTACCGTTTTGTTTATAAAATTCCAGGGCACGTATCACCCGCTTGACATTGTTCTCATGGATATCTTTGGCTGACTTGGGATCGACCTTGGCAAGCATGTCATGGAGAAATGCAGGCCCCTTCTGCTCTGCCAGTTCTTCCAGCTCACTGCGGTAATGTTCATCCTGGTCGGAGCTGGTAAAATCAATATCTCTGGTCACAGACTGAATATAAAATCCTGTGCCACCTACCAGGATCGGAATCCGGCCTTTGTCATAAATTTTGTCCATGGCATCTTTTGCCATCTGCTGAAAAAGAACAATGTTAAAATCTTCTGTTGGCTCCAGTACATCCACCAGATGATGTGGGACGCCATCCATTTCTTCCGGCGTGATCTTGGCGGAACCGATATCCATGTGGCGGTAAACCTGCATGGAGTCCGCGGAAATGATCTCTCCGTTTACTGCTTTTGCAAGGGCAATGGAAAGCTTTGTTTTTCCCACGGCAGTAGGCCCGGTAAGCACGATAAGAGGTTTTTTCATATATTTCCTCCGTTTATGTTAAGTATCTTACACGATACGTTTGAATTTTTTTTCGATTTCTGTCTTACTCATGGCAATGATCGTTGGTCTTCCATGAGGACAGTTATAAGGATTTTTCAGTGTCAATAATTCATCGATCAGCTTGTCAGCTTCCTGAGGCGACATAGAATGATTGCCTTTTACAGCAGCCTTACAGGCCATGGTCGCAAGCCTTGAGGCAAAAATTTCAAAGGCATCCCTGGAACCGTCTGCAGTGAGGTGGTCCAGCATTTCCAGAAACAGCTCTTCTTCTGTCATTCCCAGAAGGCTCGAGGGAACCGCACTGATACTGTACTCCCTTCCGCCAAAGGGTTCGATCTCAAAGCCGAAATCCCGGAAATACTTTTCGTTTGCCTTCAGCAGATTCTCCTCCTCAAGGCTGAGTGAAACGATCAGTGGCGGACTTACATACTGGGACTGGATGTTCTGGGACTGAAACAGCTTTACGAATCGCTCATAATATACTTTTTCATGAGCAGCATGCTGGTCAATGATATAAAAATTATCCTCGAACTGTACCAGCCAGTAGGTGTCAAACAGCTGTCCGATCAGCCTGTGGCGGCTTCTGGATTCAGGAGCAAGAAGCCGTTCTTCGAACAGTTCCAGCTGTTTTGGCGGTTCCTGTTCCTGAGATTTAATCGGCTCGTTGTCTACCTCAGGAGGTGCCGATTCAGCAGGCTTTTCAGAAATCACTTCAGAATCTGCTGTTTCTGCAGCGGAATTTTCATTTCTTCCGTCTTTTAATGTTCCGGAAAACATTTCCTCTTCTTCTTTTGTGAAAGGCTGCGATCCATATACGGGGTTTTCCCGCAGAGAATCCACATGCTTGTATTTATCTGCAGAAGAAGCAGAAGAACTGTGAGCTGTTTCAGCTGAGCCATAGGAGGCGGTACCATTTGTCGACTTATCATAAGGCATCGATGGAACCGGCGTTGTACGTACTTCAGAAGCTGCCGGTGCAGTATGGGAAGCTATATTTGCCGTCCGGTTCGGGTGACCGTACATCTCCTGCCGCCGTTTTACTTCAAAAGGCTCCGGAATATTTCCTGGCTTTATCTGTTCTGTGCGGGATGTCGGTTCGTCTTTTCCCACAGATACCTGAGGGATCAGTTCTCTGTGGATCAATACCTTGCGGACAGTTTCATAAATGGCCGTATAAACTTCGGTTTCTCTGGCAAAACGCACCTCTCTCTTTGCGGGATGCACATTAACATCCAAGTCATTGCCGTCCATTTCGATCCGAAGGGAGACAAACGGAAATTTATGCTGCATGACAAGTCCCTTATATCCGTCCTCAATGGCTTTGGTAATGATCTTGTTTTTAACATACCTGCCATTGATATAATAATTCTCAAAAGTACGGTTTCCTCTGGAAATCTCCGGTTTCCCCACAAAGCCCTCGATCTTCATGAAATCATTTTCATAGGAAACATCCAGAAGCGCCTTGGCAATCTCACGTCCGTAAACACTGTAGATCACGTCTTTTACACTGTAGTTTCCGGAGCTGGAAAGCTTCACCTGACGGTTCTGGATATATTTAAAGGAGATTTCCGGATGGGAAAGCGCCAGCTGCTCCATCAGAGTATTGATGTAACCGGCTTCTGTCATATCGGATTTCAGGAATTTGCTTCTTGCAGGTGTATTGTAAAAGAGGTTTCGAATTAGAAAAGTTGTTCCCTCGGGTGCCCCCATTTCCTCCAGAGACTGTTCTTTTCCGCCTTCGATCACATAACGGGTACCACTGATCCCGGAAGGCGTCTTTGTGATCAGCTCCACCTGGGAGACAGCGGCAATACTAGAAAGTGCTTCACCACGGAAGCCAAGAGAGGCAATGTGGGTCAGGTCTTCTACTTTTTCAATTTTACTTGTGGCATGGCGGAGAAAAGCAAGCGGAACCTGCTCTGCATCCATTCCGGAGCCATTATCCGTGATACGGATCAGCTTTTTTCCACCGTCTGTGATCTCCACAGTAATAGCGGTAGCACCTGCGTCAATGGCATTTTCCACAAGCTCTTTTACAACAGAGGAGGGGCGCTCTACGACCTCTCCTGCTGCGATCTTATCAATGGTATTCTGGTCTAAAACTGCAATTTTTTTCAAGGGTATCACCACCGGTTCTTAATTTTGTTCTGCAGGTTATAGAGAATATTCAAAGCTTCCATTGGTGTCAGATTTCCAATCTCCAGGTTTTTGATCTCTTCAATGATATCATTGTCCTGTACCGTGTCAAACAGTGACATCTGTGCCATATCTACCTGATCATAGGTGATTTTCTGCTTTTTCTTTGGAGCGGTCAGATCTTTTACAGCTGCGGTGATATCTGCATCACTGAGCTCCTCTACCAGTTCCTTGGCACGCTGGATCACGGAATCCGGAACTCCGGCAAGCTTGGCTACCTGGATACCATAGCTTTTATCTGCTCCGCCTTTTACGATCTTACGCAGAAATACGATATCGTCGCCTTTTTCCTTGACAGCGATACAGTAGTTGTTGACACCGGAAAGCTTACCTTCCAGTTCGGTAAGCTCATGATAATGGGTCGCAAATAAGGTCTTGGCGCCGCAGAGTTTGGTATTGCTGATATGTTCGATCACTGCCCAGGCAATGGAAAGACCGTCAAAGGTACTGGTTCCACGTCCAATCTCATCCAGGATCAGAAGACTTCGGGAAGTGGCATTACGAAGAATGTTGGCAACCTCTGTCATCTCCACCATAAAGGTACTCTGTCCGCTTGCAAGGTCATCGGATGCTCCCACACGGGTGAAGATCCGGTCAACCACACCGATATTCGCACTGTCCGCAGGAACAAAGCTTCCGATCTGTGCCATCAGTACGATCAGCGCTGTCTGGCGCATGTATGTGGATTTTCCGGCCATGTTCGGTCCTGTGATAATGGAGATACGTTTTTTGTGGTTGTCAAGATACGTATCATTTGGAATGAACATATCGTTTTCAATCATTTGTTCCACAACCGGGTGGCGGCCATTTCGGATATCAATGAGGCCGGTTTCATTGATCTTGGGCCGGACAAAGTTATTCCTCTGTGCAACCAGTGCAAGGGAAGCAAAAACATCCAGAGCCGCTACTGCCTTTGCAGTACGCTGGATACGGACAACCTCAGCTCCAACCTGATCACGGATATCTGAAAACAGTTCAAATTCTAATGCATAAAGTTTATCTTCCGCTCCAAGGATCAGATCCTCCAGATCCTTCAGCTCCTGGGTGATGTAACGCTCTGCGTTGGTAAGAGTCTGTTTGCGGATATAGTTCTCCGGCACGAGATCCTTGAAAGTGTTGGTAACTTCCAGGGAATAGCCGAATACACGGTTATATTTGATCTTCAGGCTCTTGATACCGGTGCGTTCTCGCTCTCTTGCTTCCAGTTCAGATAACCACTTCTTTCCATCTGTCCGGGAGCGGCGGAATTTATCCACATCTTCGTTATAACCTTCCCGAATAATACCGCCGTCCTTCTGGGCAAGGGGCGGATCATCAGCAATGGAATTACGGATCAGAGCGGTAATGTCTGACAGTGGATCCATGTCTTCGTTGATCTGCATAAGCAGCGGAGATTTAAATTCTGCAAGGATCTGCTTTATATACGGCAGCATTTCCAGGGAAGAGGCAAAGGAAACCAAATCTCTTGGGTTGGCGGATTTATAGCTGATACGGCTTATCAGACGTTCCAGATCGTAGATCGGATTTAAGTATTCCCGGATCTCATCACGTTCCATAGGTTTTGCGTTCAGTTCTTCCAAGGCACCAAGTCTCTTTTCAATTTCCTCTGCATCGATCAGAGGCTGTTCCACATAAGAACGAAGGGTTCTTGCACCCATGGCGGTTTTGGTCTTATCCAGAACCCAGAGAAGAGAACCTCTTTTCTGCTTTTCGCGCATGGTTTCCACAAGCTCAAGGTTACGACGGCTGGAGCTGTCGATGAGCATATATTTTTCAGCAGAGTACGGGCGGATGCTTGCCATATGGGAAAGTGCTGTTTTTTGTGTTTCCTTCAGATACAGGAACAGTGCACCGGAGGCAATGATCCCGCTGTCATAATCTCCGATCCCGAGACCTTCCAGATTTCCTACGTGAAAATGCTCTTTCAGGGTTTTCTGACACAGTTGGTCGTCAAAATACCAGGGATCCAGAGCAAATACACAGATCCCAAGACGCGCCTTCAGATCCGCTACATCCACACCGCTTAAAAGAAAGGCGTCGTTGCAGATGATCTCTGCAGGTGTAAATTTATTGATCTCATCCAGAAGCTTCTGTGGTTTATCCAGTTCTGTGAGAAAACAGTCACCGGTTGTGATATCTGCAATTGCACAGCCAAAATGGTCTCCGATGGAGACAATGGACATCAGATAATTGTTTTTGGACTCGTCCAGTGACATGGTATCCAGAGTAGTTCCCGGTGTGACAATGCGGACAACCTCTCGTTTAACAAGACCCTTGGCTTTTTTCGGATCTTCTACCTGTTCGCAGATGGCAACCTTATAGCCCTTTTCGATCAGCCGGTTGATATAAGTTTCCGCAGCATGAAAAGGAACGCCACACATGGGCGCTCTCTCTTCCAGTCCGCAGTCTTTTCCTGTAAGTGTAATTTCCAGTTCCCTGGATGCAGTCAGTGCATCCTCAAAGAACATTTCATAAAAATCGCCCAGACGGTAAAAAAGGATACAGTCGCTGTACTCTTCTTTGGTCTTTACGTATTCTTTCATCATCGGTGATAATACACTAATATTCTCCGGAAACCCAGTGTTTATGCGGCTTTTAGAAGTTCCAGATGTTGATTTGACCACATTATTACGATAGTTTTTTCCCTCGTTAGTGTTTTTGTCTATACTCAAGTATTTAAACCTCTCTTTAAAATTTTATCTCCATTTGCAAAATCAGGTTTCTGTTCCGTATTTTTGAATATACAGTTCGTATTCGTCATCTATATGTTCTTCTTCAATGTGTGTATAATAATTAGTCATTTTTTCATCAGAGTGTCCAGCTATTTTCTTTACTGTAGCGGCATCCATTCCCGATTGAATGCATCTTGTTACAAAAGTATGACGGAAAATATGAGGATGAACATCCATTAAATTCGGATCTCTGTTCTCTTTTTCTGCCAGAGCAATTTCATGCTTATTAACAATCCCAACAATCCGCCTGCATTCTGTTTGAGCTGATGATGGAAGATAACTTCTTCCTGAAGATGTTGTAAAAATCAGACCGGGATATTTTTTTAAAAGTATATTTGTTTTTCCCCAGTTTTTCCCCAGTTTTTCTTTATCACGATCCTGTTTTTCCTTCCAGCTCATAAAAGCAGCAATCACTGCATCCGTTAATGGAACCTTTCTATTGCTGGCACTTTTCTTTGGTGTTGTAATCTGAATAGTAGAATACCTTTCAGGAAGTTCATTTCTTTTCGAATCATAATATTTTGTAACTCTGTTTAAGGTTTTATATACACGAAGCTTTTCATGCTTAAAGTCAAGATCACACCATTCTAGGGCAAGTGCTTCCCCTATACGTAATCCTGTATGAAGAAGAATAAAAAAGAGTTCATAATACCGGGTATTCTTGCAGCTCTCAAGGAAACGATGAGTGTCATATACACTAAGACATTTTTCATCTTCTTGTTCCTGCATTATCTTCTCATCAGGTATTTCACCCGGTTCTTCTTTAGGCAGTTTAATATCGGCTACGGGATCTATGGGTATCATTTTTCCACCATATGCCTTTTTGAAAAGCTGACGGACTACACTTAATGATTGTATTACCGTTGTACGTGCATATCCTTCTTCTTCGAGTCCCTTTATCATGTCAAGAATATGTGTTGGACGGACCTCTATTAACCTCATGTAACCAATATATTCTCTTACTCGCTCAAAACCATTTACATAGTTACTTAAAGTGGTTGCTTTAACAGAATGCACCACATAAATAAGCATCCATTTTTCATACCACTTTGAAACAGAAATTCTAGGATCATATCCTGCAATTCCGGGGGAAACATTAGCAAGGTAGGCATTTCTTTCTTTTTTTAGATGTTGTAAATTTGTACCATAAATTGAAAACGTTTTTCCTGTACCGCGAACGAAAATTCTGGCCTCATATCGTCCATCTTTTCTTTGATATAATCCTTTTCCTAATTCTTTACCCTTTAAGTTTTTGCCCATAACACCACCATCCTTTCTGATGATAATGCATGGCACTGGATATATATTTTAGCACAACAAAAAAAAGCTTTCAAGACTGCCGATCTATCCATTTTTGAAATTTTTTCTTATCAATCAGTGTTCTGCGCCCAATCCGTACCATGAAACAGTTTTCATTCATCAATGATCTCATTGTTTTCTCAGAAAGTCCTGTAAGCTCACAGGCTTCTTTAACGGATATAAGAATTTTATCGTTGTTTGCTTCTGGCTGTGTTTTTTTTCGCAACATATATAACCGGTTAATTACACTGCTTTTATTTATTCCTAATTCCTCACAGCATACTTTAAGCGATGGATAAACAGTTCCACGATATTCAAATTCCGGGTTACTTAACATTTTTTCCTTTTTCTCGTCATAAAATGTGTAAACGATTCTTCAAGAGAACAATTCTTATCTCGTGCTCTTTGTCTCACACATATATCATCAATACCATATTTTTGACAACATGCACGGAGACTTCGATATTCTATTCCTTTAAATGTAAATTTTTGTATTCTTTCGGCAATCATATCTTTATTTTCAATAAAATGCTCCAATGATTCTTCCATAGTACAATTTAATCTATATTTTCTTGAAGATACACTGTCAGCGTTGACTCCATATTCCAGACAGCATTCATCCAAAGAACTATAGGTTTTGTCTCTAAAAATAAATACCGACGGCTGTGTTTCCATTCTGGCTTTCTTTATGAAATGTTCCAAAGATTCTTCAATGCTGCATTCGGTTGTTTTGGCACGGTTACGCACACTGGAAGCATTAACGCCGTATTCAGCACAACATGCTGAAACACTTTTATACTTTTTCCCTTTATAAAAGAATTGCATTTTTGGTGTTTCTGTTTCTTTTTTTTGAATATAATATTTCACAGCTTCTTCCCATGTACACTTTTTCGCCAAGCTCTACTGCGTACACTAGATTCATTAATTCCATAGAATTCACAACATTGTCCAAGTGAGATATATTTATTCCCTTCATAAAAAAAGCCTCTTTCGCACGGTGTCTTTCTTTAGACATAACCTGATTTTCAGAAATTTCTTCTTTTTTCGTTACTTCTTTTGGCATACAACCTTCCATATGAGAGATAATTTCTTCCATAACATCTGCGTGAGGACGTTTCGTTTTAAATACTGCTGAACTTACTGATTTTGGATTTAATCCATACGCAAGACAACATTCCGTAAAATTTTTGTATTCTTTTCCACGGAATTCAAAGGCTCTTTTCTCTTTAGTCAAGCCCGGATATTTCTTTTCCAACTCTCCGGCTCTTAGAATCAGATCTTTTGCTTCGATTTCTTTTATCATTTCATTATGTCTCTGTATGAGTTTTCGTGCGCGGTAAATAACAGAATCCTGGACATTCACTCCAACACGAATTGCCATATCGAGGTAGTCCTTCCATGTTTTAATTAAATTTTTTACAGATTCCCCACTTTCTAACGCCTGTTTTTCCAGATAATTACGAATCTGTAAGGGGTTCATGCGGTCCATGATAAACATAAGATCCGCTGGTTTAAGCTTTTCCCTGCACATCCATAGAATCACATCATCACATATCAACTTGTTTTGAGCTTTTTCAAGTAACAGCCATTGAAGAAAAATTTCTCCCCCATTGTTCGCACGCAGCCTTTTTAAGCGGAATCTATCAATTCCCAGTGCTCTTCCAAGTTCTCCGGAATCTTCGCAATAAATTTGTACATTATTATCCATAATGTCTTCTGCCAGATGATATAGTTTCGCTTTAATAAGCCTTTCCAAATAAGGTTTTTGTTTAACCGTTTTAAAAAAGCTCACCGGATCTAAATATTTTTTTGCTTTTGCATATTCACGGAATCCAGTCTGCTGGAACATCCTGTTTTTAATACCATGCAGTGATTTTCCATAAATATTTCCCATATCATATTCTTCATATGTCATATAGCCACCATAACCTGGATACAATGGAACTTGTAATTTTCCCTGAATCCAGCGGTTTTCTTTTTTCCAATGATGACGGCCGAAATAATATTCTTCCGTATTCAGCTTTTCATCATACAGGATTCTCCGGCGTTCAAAGAAAGAATACACTGGCTTTTTGTAAGCACTGCTTACTATGAGCATCTGAAGCTGGAATTCTCTTAAAACAAAGACATTCTTTCCACAGGTCTGAAGCAGGTATGCCGCCTCTTTTTTGTTTCTATATTTTTGGCCCGACCTACTGCTTTATATTGAATCTGGTGTCTGCATTTCGGGCAATGTCCTGCCGCATTATGGCGGGGATGCCTGATTGGTACTTCACTTTCACACCAACTACAATATCCTGTCTGATCTTTCTTGCGGCTGTAATGATAAAAGATAAAATTCTGAGTAATTCCAACTTTTTTCTGCCATCTCAGCCAGTCTTTTGGGACTTCTGGGAGTCTATCCATACGCTGATCCCAGTTCGTCAGAATTTTTTCATATTTCATTCCCAGCCTCCGGTGTCTCTGACCAGACTGGTATACATACAGTGCATAGAAAGCATCGTCATATCCGCTTTCAAGATACTTTTGGATCAACGCTGTATCAGTCTCTTGAATATAAGAATTTTCTTTATATAGCCATTTTGAAAAAATGGTCTTATCCAACATACTTTCAGTCCATTTTTTTATCCGGTAATCGTAGCCTATAAAATTATCATTCTTTTTATCAATATATAATATATACAGTGGTTTTCGACAGTCCATGGAAAGATATTCTGCCAGATAAAATGCCACTTTCAAAATCCTGTTTTCTATTTCTGCACGCAGATATAAACCCCTTTGATAAATTAATTGCTCATTGCTAGTTTCTTTGTCTCTTACAGGTATATCTTCCTTTGCCAGTTTTACCAGTTCATCTGTAGCTTCCAATAATTTCATGTGATACAATTCTTTTTTATTCATTTCTGTTCTCTCCTTTATTTGGAACTGTAAACAATGTCAGTTGTTGGTATTGGTTGTCCGCCTTTCTTTTCCTTGTATATTCTTTATGTTGAAGGTTAAGTTCTTCCAGCTGTTCCTCATTAAGTCTCTTTTTCAGCAATCGTTTTTCTGAATCTCGCAGCTGTGCAAACCCATGTATGACCAGTTTTCTTTTTAAATTTGCTAATTTTATTTTTTACGTTCCTGCTTCTGTCTCTTTATTTCTTTTTCCTGATCTGTTTCGTATACAATCCGTGTTCCTTCGATTCGATCAAGCAATTCATGGTTATCATCACGTTTATTTCTTTTAAGTGCACGGACATTTAAAATTTCAATCATAAGATTCGGATCTGCCAGGGCACGCACAGAATTTGTATTCTGCTATTCCTTTTGATAAATATGTTCCGCTCCAAGTGATACGATTGCTTTGCAGATATCCATGGAAATCTGTTTTTTCAACAGTTTTCTTCCTACTATTATAAGGACTTGTTTTTCTCCATCAAACAATGTTCCATCTTTGCGAATGGTTGAAACCCTGACATCATAAAATACATTTCCTTTTTCTTTTGTAAGATCCCGTCCTCTTACGGGACAATAGCCTTCTGAATGGCATGAGTGCACACACACCAGGGGGTCATATGAAAATTCCCATGTTTTCTGTTCCCTGCAATAATGCATATGGTTTCTACAGATTCTTCCCCTATGGCTGTGTTCAAACTCCTGATAGGCTGCCTTTTCTTCCTCTGCTTCCAGTTCTTCCAGATATTCTACACTATTTGCATACTTGTAGTCGCCCGTAATATGGCACGCACATAAATGAAAATCGCCCATCATCTCCATTAGTAATGGATCGTTTTGTTCACAAGAATTTTTCATATATGGACAATGGATCAGCACGTTATCATTTTCATAACACCAGTTCACTCCCATATAATCCATATCAGAAATACAGTTGGATGCCTGCACATATAGACCGCATCCGGTTTGAAATGCTTTTCTGCTAAGAAAATCCTGTGTATATTCGAATCCACCGTAGATGTTTTCAAGCGGACTTTTTCCAAATACCCCACCCGGAAGCCTTACATAATCCGGATAATGCTCCTCGGTATATCCCGCGAGCGGGAGTTCCTGTGTCACAAGATTATATTTTTCCGTCATATCGTTCCTCTTTTCTGCTAAAATGCAGCAGGGAGAATCCCTGCCGCATCCAATTCATTCTTTTATTTATGCTGCTATCTCAGTAATGCAATCTTCTTTTTCTGCCTCTTCCATTGGAAGATTCATTAAGTCCTTCTCCAAAAGATCAGCCAGAAGTTTTCCGGCGAATTCTCCACCATGGACAAGAATATGCTGGTCACGTACCTCCTGATATTTCCGCTGCCTTAGTTTTCTGCTTTTCTCCGCACTCATATAATCTTTTTTTTGTTAATCGTTTCTGAATTTCCTTCTGCCACAATCTCAAAAAAGAAGTCACCTCATCAATATCCTTATTCTGACGGTCAAATTCTGCACGTTTTTGCCGGATGGTCCCATCCGGTTCCACTTCCAATGTGTAAAATGGTACTTCCGGATTCTCCTTTTTCCGCAAAAACAGAATATAGCTTTCCTTTGAGGCAATCCTGTCAAAATAATTATCCGTCTTATTTACGCAGTGATGAAGTGTATCCCCTTCATACAGGATGTCATCTATGCTCTTTGGTGCAACAATCTGATATTCACCTGCACTGAATTCATATTTTTCTTTCAGAGCGATAAGTTGTTCCTGAAATCCAACATACTTTTCTTCCAGCTCTCTCCGTCTTATTTCCTTCTTTTTTTCTTCCATCTGTATCACAGCTTCACTATGACGCCGCTGAAGATCACTGGCACGGTAAATAATCGAATCATATACATCCAGTCTGAGTTTTCCAGCCATAGAAAGATAATCCTTCCATACCTGCAGTATATGGCTGATATCATCTCCGGACTTTTCGGACTGTTTCACAAGATAATGCCGAACCTGGCAGATACTCATCCGGTCCAGAACAAACTGCAAATCTTTGGGTTCCAGTTCTTCCTTTGCCATCCAGTAGATTTCTTCATCCTTGATTATTCATCCTGAGCTTTTTTCAAATTGAAGCCATTTGAGTTCTTTTGCCCCGCCATTCATATCTCGCAGTCTTCTAAACTCTTTCTTAGTCACTGACAAAAATTCTGTTGGTTTCCTGCCTTTTCTTTTTATTGCATCTGTTGCCCTGTACTCCAGTATATCATCTACCAACTGGAAAAGCCCTGCTTTTACAATCTGTTCCAGTACCGGATACGTCTGCCACAGGTAAAGATACTTTCCCGGATCTATCTTTTTCTGCCTCAGGGCATACTCACGCAGACCGGTTTCTTTTAATTCATGTCTGGACAGATCTGACAGGGTATATGGATAAACATTCCCTTTATATTGGATGCCACAGCAAGTATAATACCAAGGCTTCCAATATAGAATCCAGCGCATTTCCCGCCGTTTGAACAATCCATAGACAAAATTAGAGATTTCCTTTCCATTTGCAGAGAAAATTCTTCTCTGCTCTTCATGACAGGTCGTTTCGCAATCTGCATAGCCAGCCTTTTTATACCATGTTCTGGCCTGAAATATCCGGATTACAAAACCAGAAGTCTTACGTCTCTGAACAAGGTAAACTCTATACCACTTTGTACAAAATCTTCCAGATTTTCCCACAGAACGAAAAGTAACCGGCTGTCCACATATGTTACAATGTCCTTTCTGATTATATTTAGGTGAGCGGATTGGAACATGCTTTTTGCAATAGGTGCAGTATCCATTTGTAGCACCATTTTTCTGATACTTGTAAAAGATATAATGTTCCATAATTCCATATTTCGAAACCCAGGCAATCCAGTTCTTAGGCAATCCTGGCACAGTTTTCATCACCTGGTCCCATGAATCTGTAAGTTTTTTATCATGTCGTATCCTTTGTTCTTTACGGATATTTGCCTGATACTCTTCCAACGCCCAGATTGCTGGTCGCATTGTCTTTAAATATATTTGTATGACCTTTGTATCACGGTCATTTACATAAATGTTATAAAAATTGATCATTGCATCCCATAAGATGCTTTCAAGAAGTGCAGCTCTCCATTTTTTTAATTTTTCATCATAGGTTATAAACCGTCTCTCTTTTCTGCTGATAAACAGACGGTACCTTGGAAATTTTACATTCTCCTCAATATCTGATACAGCAAACAGGTTTACTTTTAAAATTCCTTTTTCGATTGCTGCCCGACAATACATTCGATATTTTCCTTTTTCTCCTTTTTCTTTTATCAAAGATTTTTCAGATTCCTTTGCATCCGCTATGTATCTGCTCATCACTTTTAATGGTTTTAATTCCATTAGCATCTTTTTTCTCATAACTCCACCTGCTCCCCGGCTACATCAAGCCATGTCTCTTCCGGATATTTCTGTCCATCTACGCAGATGACCCCGATTTCCAGAATCTGGCTGTTATCAGGCTGCTCCTTTAAAAGAATCAGAAAATCGCCCTTTTTCCCTTTGGCTCTGGGATCTTTTCCACGCACAATACAAAATCCATTGCAGCTGCTTCCGCTTTCTTTTGCAACCTGGGAATTCCATTTCCGGTTCGGATACTTTGCCATGTACGCTGCCCCGTGTAATAACAGGTTTTTCAACTCAATTTTCTTTAAAAGCCGCATCTTTGTGCAGGAGATTTTGGAATCTTCTCCATCTTCATCCAAATCCCCGGACGCATCCACTATGTAATACACAGAATTTTTCCAATTTGGATAATAGCAGAGGCAGTCCAGCGGATTTTCTGCACAATGAAATCCGTTTTGTCTGCAATTTGCTTTCTCTGTTTCATTTATACCATGTTCCTGAAACTGAAAGCCCAGACATTTCAAATCCTTATGAAATCCTTTATATGCGATCATCTTCTTCTCCTTTAACTCTCTCTTGGCGGCATCATGTCAAATAAGGACATCTGCCCGGAATCTTTTGATTTTTTCCTGCTGGTATTTTCTTCTTCCCGCTTCTCAGCTTCTTTTGAGTGGATCTCCGTTTCTTTCCTTATCCCTGACTTTTCCGCTATCGTTTTCGTTCTCTTATTTACCGAATCCCATTCCTTTTGGATCTTTTTCTTTTCTTCCTGCTCTTTTTCGGCCATTTCCTTTTCATCATCTTTCGCGTAATATTCCAGAACCCATGGAAAAACCTGGTCACCGGAGAGTGCCAGGCCTGTATTGGCTCGAACGCTGTTCTCTCCCTTTTTTTTAGCTGCCTCCAGTGCAACGTTATAGGCTTTTTGCGTTACGTAATCCAAACATCTCTGAAGCATCTTATATCGTTTTAACACCTGTGCTTCTAAAGCCGAATCCGTTTTGGCAAGATTTACGAGATACTGCCCTATGATGTCTGCAAAGCCTGCATCTTTTAAAATAAACATCTCTGCACGCAGCTTTTCAGACGCATTTACAAACTTTCTTTCACCAATCGGAATCTCCACCAGACGGTAGCGGCTGCCCTGAATAAACGCCTCTGTCTGTTTTCTGGAAACTGCATGTGCTTTGGCAAGTTCCCGCACACCATCCATATTCCCGCTCTGACGGTAATGCAATGCTGCTGCATTTAATTCCTCTGCTGTTTTTAAGATCTCATTCAACATAAATCTGTCCCTTCTTTCCTGATAAAAACATGAGGCAGAAGAAAAATCTCCTGCCCCTGCCTGTCTTTTTATGCCGCATTTATTTCCTGTTCCCGCTCAGCCGCTTCCATTTCCTTTTCTACTTCCAATGCAATCTTGCGTCTCTCTGCATCATCAGAATCCAAAAGACTGATCATTTCCAGTACAACACGGCGGACCCATTCATTTTCATTCCATCCTGCACTGATCTGACGGGCTTTTTCTGTCAGCTCCTTCCAGTCAGCATCTTCCAGATCCCTGCCACGATATTCCTTATAGAAAGAATAAATTTCTTTCATGGCTTTTGGTGCCTGAATCTTTGCTGCCTCATCCAAATTGGAGAGGAGCCCTATCAGCATGGGATGGTCTTCATATTTTTCAATTAACGGACGGATACCTGTCTGAATTTTGCCCGTATAAAGTCCCAAAAAATCATTAAATATTCCTGCAATCAATTTCTGATCTGTCATTCGTTTCCTTCCTTTCTGTTAATTTTCTTACTCTGCGCCTGACTGTGGATGGAAAACACTGAAATGCTTCCGCTACAGCATCCTGGCTGTATCCTTGTTCAAGAAGAGCCTTCATGGCAACTGCCTGTTCAGATTCCTTCAGCTGTACAGCAGACAGTTTCCGAATCTTCTTTTTCAGGATTTTCCGACAAAGTGGATGGTCTGGTCCATATTTGTACATTTTTCTGGCTTCCGTTGCATTCAAGTCGCACAAAATTGCAATCAGCAGACAGTAATATCCCTTATACTCGTCGTCTTTCATGCTGCACCACCTTTATTGCCTGGTTTTCAAATGTACACCATTATCCTAATTTAAGTTCTCTTTTATCAAGGCCATTTTCGAGCAGATATCTTTCCGTACCGTCTGGATCAAGCTGTGCAAGTCGTGCAAGATTAAACTCTACGACATAATAGCTGCCATAATTAATCTTCCTCTTATCTACAACCTTTCCGAGTTTATGCTTCTTAATAAATGCAACTTTTGCTTTTGCTCCGCAATCCGAGATGATTGCCTGCCCTGGTCTTAAGAATCCCATAACTCCGATTGTAAGGTCTCCGAATAATTCCAGCTTTTCCTCACATTCTTCTTCCTTTTGCCATAATCCGACATACAGAGAGCCGTTGTAGTACATATTCACTCTGACATATAATTCTTCATGCCCACATTCCCAGTCATATGCCAATGGTTTTTCATCTTTTCTAATACACATATTCTGTACCTGTCCCATATCCTGTCTCCTTTTTTGCTTTATCTGTTCATCGTTTCTGGATTATTTTACGTTTCCTCCCTTCTTATTTTTTCGTATACCTCACATTTTGTTTTTTGAACAACAAAAAAAGACACCAAAAATCTTCTTTTGATTTTTGATGTCTTCCTATTGATAAAAGGC
>OGJJ01000379.1_pt1 | contig 41505 bp, 39 predicted proteins | sample 1572081 | NCBI WGS metagenome assembly OGJJ01 (sample SAMEA2582122, study PRJEB24529) | metagenome | biome: Human gut stool | place: China | collected 2011
CTCCAAAAAGAAATCCCTGAAAGTTGGTTTGTGAAGCCAGTTTTCGGGGATTTTTATTTATCAGGGACAGGACGGCGAAATGGACAGTTAAGCCTTAATTACCCTTAAATTCCCTTAAAAATCTTCAAGAGGTGGCTCAACAGGTGGCTCAAAAAGCCGAAAGAAAAAAGCTGGGGAACAGCTTGAAAAATTTTTAGGTGGCCTTTTTGAGGTAGGCGTCCAGGCGGTTGATCTTCTTTTTCTTGAATTTTTTATCAAGGGCGGTGTAGATGCCCAGCGTGACGCTGATGTCTTTGTGGCCCATCTGGTCGCGGGCAGTGAGGACGTCCACACCGGCAAAATACATGAGGGTGCAGAACGTGTGGCGGAGCTGGTGAGGGGTGAATGTCTCGATGGCCATGGGCAGACCACCGGGACGATTCTTGTTCTGCTGGCCATCATAGCCGTACTTGACGTTCAGATCCCGCATGTAGCTCTCCCACATTCGTTTCCAGCCCTGCTCTGTCATGCGCTCACCCTTGGAGCTGTGCAGCACATACATGCAGCCATCTTTCTGGGTCTTTAGGTAGTCTACCAAAATTTTGGGGATGCTGACTACCCGGACACCCGCAGGTGTTTTGGGGTTCTTGGATTTTTTATCCGGGAAGTCATAGCCCTTGCTGACTGTGATGGTAGCATCCTTGAGGTCCACGTCGGCCCAGGTGAGGGCGGTGGCCTCCCCACGGCGCAGACCTGAGTAAAGCAGAAGCATAGCGGCCCGTTGTGCAGCGTGTGGTGTTTCCCGAATCCAGCGCTGCTGCTCTTCTGAAATGGGCTCACGGGGCTCTGGAGGGGCCCCTGCGGGGGTGGTAGTCTTAATGAGCGGATTATAGAGAACGACTTCCGGAATGGCCAGATCATAGACGGCCTTGGCACTGGAGCGCAGATTGGACAGCGTATAGTGAGACAGGGGAGGCTTGCCATCATGCCAGTCTGCCAGCGTATTGAGAACACGCTGAAAGTCGGCGGCCTTGAGTTCCCCGGCGGGGTTATCTTTCAACTCGCCCCAGTTGTTGCACTGATCTTCATAACGGTCAAGGCTCTTCTGGCTAACGCCTTTAGCTTTTTTGACAGCAATGAGATTTGCGTATAGATCGCCCAGTGTGGCCTTGGACTGTTCTGGATCGAGGCCCTGCCCGATGGCGGTACGATAGGCAGCCGCAGCGGCCTTGGCTTCCCGCTCAGTGGAGCCGTAGAACGACTTGAATTTTTTGCTGCCGTCTTCGTTTTTGCCGAGATAGACCCGGTAACGGTAACGACCATCGGCGTTTTTCTTATTGCGTGCCATAAAAATTTCAGCTCCTTTCAGTCTGCGGCGAGCTGATGTGGTATAATACCATTGTCAGCAGGCGAGTTTTCCATGATTTGCTTCTCCTTGACTACCAAAGTACCAACTACGCACGGAGGCCCCGGCAGCTTATCGTACAGGCTGCCGGGGTTTTCTGTGTTCATACACAAAAAACGACCCCGCCATGGTACGCTTCGGTGAGAGGCGCGGCGGGGTCTCCAATCATGTTAAAACAAATCGCTATGAGTCCCCGTGCGAGTGAGATAAAGAATCAGCTCGTTGCCGTCGATCTCATAGACCAAAAGCCAATCCGGGGCAATATGGCACTCCCGGCAGCCGCCATAATCTCCCACAAGCTGGTGATCGTGGTTCTTGGGCGGGAGCTCTTCTCCAGCAGCCAGCTTTTTGATGACTGCGGTGAGAAGTGCCAGGTCATAGCCTCGTTTCTGGATGCGCTTGAGGTCTTTCTGGAAGCGGGTGGAGGGGCGAATGGCGTACATCATGCCAGCAGGTCCTCCATCATCTGGTCCACATCAGTATAGGTTTTGCCCAGCGAGGTGTTGGCTTTCATCTGCTGGACCTCCCGAATGGCCTCCTGCGTCTCCGCATTGGGGGCGTCTCCGCTGATATCAAACGGAATGCGGTTTTCACGGACGGCCTTTTTGGCAAAGATATTGACCGCAGTGGTCATAGACATTCCCATGTCTGCGCAAAAAGCCTCAAATTGTTTCTTTAAATTGGCGTCCATACGGATATTCAAGTTTGCAGTGCTTGCCATAATATCACGCTCCTTGATTCTATTGTATGCGATTTTACGCACAATGTCAACACAATGGAATGATAAATAAAAGCGACACCATAAAGGAGTGTGCTTCGGTGAGAGCGAGAGCGCTTATCTTTTGTTAAAATTTGACGAACGCATAATTTGAGAAGCAATCAAAGAATCTAAAGTTTTCTTTTTTAAAGAAACACCAGTTGTTCCCGCAGATACAGTTCGTTGCGAACTTATTTGTGGACGATGAATAGCTTCATCTGAGGAAATAGGAATATGAATGTCTATTCCATATCGTTGCAGAATTACGGCATTCGACAGGCATCGGCCATACCACGATAAATCCGGGACTTTTGGATGACAACGAGAACATGAGCTACAAGGCATTAGATAAGCGATGTTTGTTGTTTGTAAATATTTAATGCAAGGATTTTTTTGACAGTGGAAAACACCGCCTGTTGGAGTAAACAAAATGGTGCAGATATCTTCACCATCGACTACTATATGAGGAAGCCCTTTTTGATCCAGATAACTCGCCTCAGGTGCATTGCTAAGAGAAAGCAAATCGAGACCGTCAACAATAGCTGACAAGTCTTTTATAAAGGTTTCTTTCTGATCATTTATGCTTTTATCATAAGAATCTTTTTGGGCTTTTCTTGCATCGGCGTATTTAGAAGAACAAAGTACATAAGAAAGGCAGCAACCAGCAACGAAGAAAATTGCACAAGGGATAGGTTCTATATATAAAGCCGTAGACAAATCCATGGAAAATCTACCAAGAAAAAAGGATATAACAACAAAAATTGAAAAGAAAAGGATACTTTTTGCATTCGATTTGATTCGATTTTGCAAATGAATTTCTAATTTTTCATTTGCAGATGTTAAATTGTGCTGAATCTCTTTGATTTTGCTTTCAGTGGCTGCTAACTGAGCGGTTTTATCATCGCAGTCTTTTTCAAGCTTTTTTAGAAAAGCGTTATTATCGGAAAGAATCTTCTGGCATTCATCTGCCAGGGAATCGTCTGAATTTTTTTCTTTTGATTGTTTATCAATAGCTATGTACTCATTAAACCAATATTCAGCTGTGTGTCCTCGAAAGAGTTTTGATTCTGATAAGGTCTTCTCGCATAAATCGGCAATTTCTGTGCGCAAGTCGGCGATGGTTGCTTGATAAAGAGAGCAATTCTTTTCAAGGGACAAATATTTACTCTTCCAGTCAATCGAACTGGAATCATCTGGGAGACGAGTTTGCGTTTGTAACTCAAAATAGCGGTCAGCCCAATATTTGGCACCATGACCGAGGTAGGATGAACTGGACATGGTTTTCTCCTTATACAACTTAACCGCTTTGGATGTACCAGAGCGGTTATTTTTTATGCTTCTTTCTGGCCCAGGCCAGGCTCACAAGATTTTTTATAGCGTCCGGTTGCAACAAGGTCTTCTACATATTCCACCGCTTTTCCCTGGCCCTCATCATTGAGCTGATCGAATGCAGAGAGCAGCACAGTTTGTGAAGAAGTGAGTGCAGGGATATTGGGCGGAGTGGCTTTGGGTTCAATGACTCCACGAGTGATGCCGTCAACTGTAATTTCAAGAATATCACAAATTCTCATTACAGTTGTTACGGCAGTTCCTCCTATTCCGCGCTTGAAGATATTGTCAACTGTAGAATAGGGAATATTGGCAGCGATTGTAAAAGCTCGTACGCTTTTGTAATTGGATAAAATGAGCTCTTTAAGCTGTTCCTCGATAGCCATTAAAATCACCTCCTATGGTTCATTATACGGGTGATACTACAAAAAAGCAATATAAATTCACCAAATCACAAAAATAATTTAGAAAACCTATTGACTTTTCACTATATATGGTGTATTTTACAAATAGATTCATTCAATTTAGTGAACCACGGAGGCGAAAAAGAATGTATATGAATCTTAAAGCAGAAATGGCCCGTAAAGGTATTACAAATGAGCAGCTTGCAAAGGCAATTGATATCAACCCGGCCACAATGTCTGCAAAATTAAATATTGCAGGAAGAATGAGGCTTGATGAAGCTCAGAAGCTTCGAGATTTATTTTTTCAAGGGATGACGATGGACTATCTTTTTGGAGACTGTTCTACAGATTCTCAGCCTACCGTCCCGCAGAGCGACAACGAACATTGGGGAGGCGAACGTTGGGCGCAGGTGTTTAACCCGTAAGGAGGTGAACGAGATGAAGTGCTCAGAATGTGAGAAGTGCGAGGAATGCCGTACTACAGTCAATTTGCGCAGCTTCCGGGGGCACTGCGTACCAATTCCGAGGAGTGAGCATACACCTGAAATCAAAATCATGAAGTTCTACTATGACGGGGAACTAATCCGGACATCAAAGACAAAGGTTTATACCCATGCTGTGGTGGCTCCGTCAAAAATGGGGGCAAGAAACAAGTGGGTTTGTTATGGGTGCAGATCAAGCCGGACGGGGGCGAACCGACTTTTGAAAGAGATGAGGAAATCTTACCGGGACAACCCGAGACGTCTGATTGGAATGCGTGTGGTTGAACTGGAAAAAAGAAGTTGAAGAGAGGTGAGAGTCAGTGAAAAAGGCGAAAATCTGGGACGCACGGCAGCTGCCGGCGTTTCTGACCCCGAAAGAGTACAGCGCCCTGATGGGCATTGACCAGAAGACGGTGCAGAAGATGTGCCGCAGCGGCCAGCTGCCTGCCCACAAGGAGGGGCCGCGGCTGTGGCGCATTGACAAGAATGCTGCACTGGCATGGCAGAAAGAGTTAGAGGAGCATCCGCCGGAGCAGAAAGATGCACGCAAAACCCGGAGGGAAAAAGAAAAGCCCGCCCGTGCTGGAACACGGACGAGCCTTAGAGTGACAGGTTGAGACGGCCTATCACCACAAGTTTAACATAAGAAAGAGAGAACCGCAAGGAAAACCTCTCAATCTCACCGTCCGCCTTTGGCGGCGCGGTTCGATAGCTCCCCTATCAGGGGAGCCAAGAGTAAAGGAGTAATTATGAGAAAGCGGGCAAAAATGCGGCTGGCGGTGCTGGGCGGGATGATCGCAGGGGCAGCGGCCGGGTGCTGGCTGCTGGATGTGCTGGAAGCAGCGGCTAACTGGATGCTGGTGCACTGGATGGGCCTGGACATTGGCAAGGCGGCTGCCCGGGCCCCGGCTATGAGCGGGCTGATGCTGTGCGGGTTGTTTGGCTTGGGGCTGTATCTGTACTGCCGCTGGGATGAAACCTCTCACCGCTTCGGTCTGGTTGACGCCAGCGCCTTGCGGAGCTCCCCTATCAGGGGAGCCAAGAGTAAAGGAAAAATAGCAGCCCGGCGGCGCCAGCGGTATGGCAAGGTCAACCGCAGACATGCCCGCATGGAGGAGCCGGACTACTGGACCAATCAAAAAGACGCGTAGGAGAACGACATGGACGAAGCTAAAAATCAGGCCCGGGCGGGGATGAGCCCGGAGGAAACGGAGTTGTGGATCGAGCTGATGGAAAAGGGGCTGGCCATCCAGAACGCGGTGCTGGAGAGCAAGGTGGTGCTGGACAAGCTGCCCAGCGAGCTGCGGATGGACGGCATCAACCTGCTGTACTGCCGCCTGACCCGGTGCCGGGCGCAGCTACTGGGGCTGGTGGGAGAGGAGGAACGATACCGGAATGACGTTTGAAGAGTACGAGAGCGAGCTTGACCGGCGGATCAAAGAGCTGGACTGGAAGCAGGAAAAGGCCAGGGACCGCCTGGAGACCCCTGCCCATGACCTGATGGTACAGGCGAGCCGGGACAAGAATGTGACGCTGGAGCAGTTTGAAAAACTGAGCCGGACATTTTACGGTTGGTAAGGAGAAGCAAATGAAGAAGAAAATGAGTCTGGAAGACGAGCTGGATGTGACCCGGACCAGTGTGGCAGAGCTGACGGGGTGGTGCATCACCATTGCGCTGCATGAGCTGTTTGGCATTGGCCGGGAGCGGCTGAACCGGGTGAACAACCGTCAGCGGATGCTGGCCGAGCAGAGCATGGCCGTTATGATGCAGCCCAACGAGCGGGGAATGCCCTCGACCGAAAAAGCCCGGCGGATGCGGGCGGAGGCACTGCCGGAAAGTGTGCCGCGGGAATTCCGGGTGCCTGCATTGCGGGCGGCACGGAACCGCAGGGAGCAGCAGCTCAAGATCGTGGGGGACCGGGCTGCGACCATGGCCTGGCAACTGCACGCCAGGGCCTGCATGGAAGTGCTGGGGTTTGGCCCGGACCGGCTGAACCGCTTATACGATGAGATGCGGCACAACTACGACCAGATGAACACCTGGGGAAAAGAGGATGGCATTGACGTGGCGATGGAGCGGATGCGGAAATGTGCCTGCGACGCCCTGAAAACCGACGACATTGTGGTGGAGGACAGCAAGGAGCTGGCCGCCCAGCGCCAGCACTACCATGCCCAGGAGGTGGAATTTTTAAAACGTGCAGCCCTGGCGGCGACGGGCCGGAAGAGCTGCGCCAAGGTGCTGAATGTATTTGACGCCTCTGCCATGGACCGGAAAATGGCTGCCGTGCGGGACGCAGCCGTGGGCGAAGCGTTCCGCAGGAGGGTTTGACCATGGGGTGCAGATACATCTACAGCATTTACGATGCTAAGAGCGGGGCACTGGTGGCTAAAGGGGACGCGGCAAAGCTGGTGGGGCTGGGGCTGTTCCGGGATGCGGGGGTTCTATCGACCAGCTACCGCAAGAACCGGGAGTGCAAGAAACCCCGGAAGTACCGCATTGAGCGGGAAAAAGTAGTGAAGACCTTTGTAATGACCACGCCGCAGAAAGCGCTGCGGAGCATGTACATTTACAGCTGCTATGATGCACGGGACAAGCTGCTGGGCCGCGGCACGGCCTGGGAGCTGGTGGAGAGCGGGCTGTTTGGCAGCGAGACCAGCATCTACTCCTGCTACAACAAGGGCGGAGTAAACGACAGACTGGGGGTGGCCCGGATGACACGGGTGAGCGAGATGCGGGAATTGCAGCCAAAGCGAAAGGCTGCCGTGCACCGGAAAGCGGAGCCGCTGCGGGGAATTTCTCACCCAACGGCTTTACAGTGGGACGTGCATGACCTGCTGGTTTACAACCGAAAGGCCAAAAAGCAGGGCAAGCGGGAACTCTCCTATGGGCAGTGGAGTGCCATGGGAAAGCCGGCAGAACTGTGATCTTATTATGAAAGGCAACGGATACGATGGACCGAATACGTCCACCGTATCCGTTACATTTCATAAGTACCTATTTATAAAAAGCGTCCGGGCGGGCGCTTGGGGGAGCTAGTATACCCGTTATTTCTATGACGGTGGGAACCGGGATAAAGAAAGAACGCCAGCAACGACACGCCAGCAGGAGGGTACCGGGATGCGAAGAACCTACACCAGAGAGAAGCGGACTCTATGCGGGAAAGAGTACATGGAGGTGGACCTGTATGCCATCACCCCGGAGGAGCACACAGCCAAGCGCCGGAAGAAAGGCAGGCCCAGCACAGAGCGCCAGCGCCGCCGGAACGCGGAGCACGCGCGGCGCTACCGGGTGCAAAAGGCCAATGCCAATTTTACGGTGCTGGGGTTCAACGTGACGCTGACCTACGAGGACGGATATCTCCCGGAGGACTGGGAGCAGGCCAAGAAAGATCTGCGCAACTGGATGCGGCGGGTGGTGCTGGCCGCGTGCAAGGCGTTTGACGTGAAAAAGGCGGATATCTGCTTCATGGGGCTGACGGCCTGCGGGCGAAAGGCGGGGCGGTTCCACCACCACATTCTGGTGGAGTGTGCTGGGTTGACCATGCGGCAGAATGCCCAGTTCCGGCAGATGCTGGAGGACAAGTGGGCGCTGCGGCAGCCGGACGGAAGCTATGAGCCGCTGGGCACGGCCAACGCCGACCGCCTGAACCTGCAGAATCGGCTGGATGATCTCATCACCTACTTTTGCAAGCACAGCGCCCTGTGCTGGTACGAGAGCCGAAACCTGATCCAGCCGGAGGAGCAGGTGCCCAACGACACCCGATGGAGCCGCAAGCAGCTGCGCGTGGGCTGCACCGAGTGCCGGGACAGCGCCTATTGGTGGGAGCAGAAATACCCGGGGTGGAAATTTGTGCGCTGTGTGGTGCCGGAGCCAGAGGGCCCGGCAGAGCCGAAAGACGGCTGGAACGCAGATGATCTGCGTTGTTATGTGGTGATGGTGCGAAAGTTCGCACCTGACAGACAGGATACCAGAATTTTGTGCGAGAAACGCGCGGGATATTCTTGCGCACGTTAAAATAGCCGGAGGTGAGCAGGTGACCAGAGGGCAGAAAAAGACGGTACGAAAGGCGCTGCGGCGGTATGGCCGCGGGGCCTGTGAAGCAACCCCAGAAGCCTGGCGCGAGGTGGTGGAGGAGACGCTGGCCTACTACGACCAGGCAGACCCGGTATGTGCCAGGCTTTTGCGGCTGCGGTATCTGGAAGACCAGCCGGAGGAGCGGGTGATCCCGGAGCTATACGTCTGCCGGACGACCTACTACCGCAAGGAGCTGGAGGCGCTGAGCACCGTGGCCATTGCGGCTGCCCGGCGGGGGCTGCTGTAAATTTTGCTGCGGCGAATAAAGGCTGGATGCATGAGCGTCCGGCCTTTTTGTGCTGCCAAAAAGTACGCAGTATTTTTGCGCTGAGGTTTGTGATAGGCTGAGGGAAAGAAAACCTCTCAGTCGCCTGCGGCACCAGACCGCATGGGTGCAAGCAGACGCAAAAGAGAGGGCCTTGCGACAGAGGGGAGGTGTGGCAATGGCTGAAAAGAAACGGGCGTACTGCAAAAACACGGTGCAGGGACGGCAGCGGGGCCGGAAGTACCCGCCCAAGTTCCGGGCCGAGGTGGTAATGGCCATGCTGACCACAAGCTCCATCTGTGCGGTGGCGCGGCGGTACGGCGTGCCGGAGAGCACCATCCGCACCTGGGTAGCCGAAGAGGCCAAGCGGGGCGACGTATGGGCCGAGGAACGGCGGGCAGCGGCGCGGGAGATCGCACTGCGGGCCAGCCTTGGCACCCGGGCCCAGGTGAGCTATTTGCAGAGCCGGGTGGAAGAAAACCGGCGGGCCGCACAGGTGAGCCAGAAGCTGCACGCAAGGCTGGACGAGGCTGCCCGGGCCCGGGATTTTTCCATTGGGACCCTGCTGAAAAGCGAGGACGAGGCCCTGGCGGACGCAGCCGAGGTGGGGCTGGTGGTATATGCCAGCCAGGGCAGCTATGACCGCCAGCTGGACCCCGACGAGGAAAAGCTGCTGGCCCGGCAGCTGGAACGGTACGAGGGGCGAACCATGACCGACAAGGACGCGGCCAACATGACCAAGGTGCTGATGACCGTGGCCGAGCGGGCCGCAGCCATGCTGCCCGGGGACAATGGCCTTGGCGAGAAAAACAGCCCGCCGATGGTGGAGATCGGGGCGGAAAAAGATGCCGACGAAAAGGAAATCGTGGTGGAAGTTTAGAGCACTGGTCCGGCAGGACCTCTCAGGCGCTGACGCGCCAGCTCCCCTGACAGGACAGACTCCCTCCGGCCGGAGGGAGATGTCGCTGCAAGCGACAGAGGGAGGACGACCCTTGGCAGGCCGGGCAACAGCACCAGACAGCATGGGTACAAACTGACAAAAAAGGCCGGGTCTTGCGACAGAGGGTAGGTGAGCAATATGAAAAACAGGCAGATCATTTGGAGCCCACAGCCGCGGCAGCTGGTCTTTATGTCCCGCACCGAGGACGAAGCGTTATACGGCGGGGCAGCGGGCGGCGGAAAGAGCGATGCGCTGGTGATCGAGGCACTGCGGCAGGTAAACATCCCGCATTACCGGGCACTGATCCTGCGCAAGACCTACCCGCAACTCTCTGAGCTCATTGACAAGACCATGCGATATTACAGACCCGTTTTCCCGAAAGCGCGGTACAACGGCAGCGCTCACTGCTGGACGTTCCCCAGCGGGGCAAAAATCTATTTTGGCAGTTTGCACCACGCACAGGACAAGTACAACTACCAGGGCAAAGCCTTTGATTTTATCGGGGTGGATGAGCTGACCCATTTCACTTGGGATGAATACAGCTATGTGATGAGCCGCAACCGCCCCAACGGCCCGGGCACCCGGGTGTACATGCGGGCTACAGCAAACCCCGGCGGGGTGGGCCACGGCTGGGTCAAAGCGCGGTTCATCAGCCCGGCCCCACCGGGCACCCGGATGGTGCAGCTGGTGAACGTGAAGACCCCGGACGGGAAAGAGATCACCCGGCGGCGCACCCGAATTTTTATTCCGTCAACGGTATTTGACAACCCGGCGCTGATGGAAAACGACCCGGGGTACATCGGGACGCTGGCCAGCCTGCCGGAAGCGGAAAGGCAGGCGCTACTATACGGCAACTGGGACAGCTTTAGTGGGCAGGTGTTCACCGAATGGCGGAACGACCCGGCCCATTACGACGACCAGCGGTGGACCCATGTGATCCGGCCGTTCCGGATCCCGGCACACTGGAAGATTTGGCGCGGGTACGACTTTGGCTATTCCAGGCCCTTTTCGGTTGGATGGTATGCCGCCGACGAAGAGGGGCGGCTGTACCGGATCAAGGAGCTTTACGGCTGTACGGGAACCCCAAACGAGGGCCTGCGCATTGACCCGGTGGAGCAGGCCCGGCGGATCCGGGAAGCGGAACAGAACGACCCGATGCTGAAAGGACGGGTGATCCTGGGCGTGGCGGACCCGGCAATCTTTGACGAGAGCCGCGGGGAGAGCATTGCGGACATGCAGGAGAAAAGCCCCAACTTTTTGCACTGGATGCCCGGCGACCACACCCGGCTTGCGGGCAAGATGCAGTTCCATTACCGTTTTGCGTTTGGGGAGGATGGCAGGCCGATGTTCCAAGTGTTTGACACCTGCAAGCATTTCATCCGGACCATCCCGAACCTGGTATACAGCGAGAGCAATGTGGAAGACATTGACACCACCCAGGAAGACCACATTTACGACGAGTGCCGCTATGTGCTGATGGAGAATCCCCTCAGCCCACGGAAGACGGCAAAGCCGGAGCCGCTGCGGGACGACCCGCTGGACCAGAGCCCGGCGAAGTTTATGAGAGTTTAACCTCTCATCTACCTGGCTCTCCTTTGCAGGAGAGCTCTGCGACACGCCCACGAAGTGGGATGGAGCGGTGAGAGGTTTTATCTCAGAGCGATAGCCCGGAAGAACCTCTCAGTCTCGCATTCGCTCGACAGCTCCCCTACTAAGGGGAGCCCTTGGCAGGCCGGAACACGGCACCAGACCGCTTGGGTGCTAACAGTCGTAAGAGCGTAGGCCCTGCGACAGAGGGCAGGAGGGTTGAAATTGGAATTTGAAGATGTTTTGACGACAGAGCGGCAGGCCATTGGCACCGAGGAGGTGGCCAAGGCGCAGCAGCTTTTGGAGAAATACAAGGCGGGAAAGGCGGCGCTGGACCAGCGGATCATTGAGAATGAACAGTGGTTCCGGATGCAGCACTGGCGCAGCTACAAGAACAACATGATGGAGGGCAAGCCGAAGCCCGCTTCCGGCTGGCTGTTCAACTCCATTGCCAACAAACACGCCGACGCCATGGACAACTACCCGGAGCCCAACATCCTGCCCCGGGCCCGGGACGACGAGGAGACGGCCAAGGTGCTCTCCAAAATCTTCCCGGTTTTGCTGGAACAGGCGGACTATGAGGAGGTCTACAGTGACACCTGGTGGCGCAAGCTCAAGCAGGGCACCGGTGTCAAGGGGGTCTTTTGGGACCCGGCGCTGCGGGGCGGCGTGGGGGACATTGCCATCAAGAGCATGGACCTTTTGATGCTGTACTGGGAGCCGGGCGTGACCGACATCCAGGACAGCCCGAACCTGTTCAGCCTGGCACTGGCGAACAATGACCAGCTGGCAGCCCAGTGGCCCCAGCTGGAGGGGCACATGGGCGAGAGCCTGACGACCTCCCGATACATCCATGATGAGAGCATCGACACCAGCGACAAGAGCGTGGTGGTGGACTGGTATTACAAAAAGGCCGTTGGCGAGGGGCGCACGGTGCTGCATTACTGCAAGTTCTGCAACGGCGTGGTGCTGTACGCCAGCGAGAACGACCCGGAGTACGCGGAGCGGGGCTTCTACGACCACGGCAAATACCCCTTTGTGTTTGACCCGCTGTTTGTGGAAGAGGACAGCCCGGCGGGGTTTGGGTACATCGACGTGATGAAAGACACGGCCACCAGCATCGACGAGATGAACGCGGCCATGGATGAGAACATCAAGATAGCGGCCAAGACCCGCTATCTGGTGAGCGACACGGCGGGGGTGAACGAGGAGGAGCTGGCGGACCTTTCCAAGGACATTGTGCACACGGTGGGCCGGGTGAACGAAGAGAGCTTTTCGCCGTTGCAGACGCCGGTGCTCTCGGGCAACTGCATCAGCTACCGGGACGCCCGGGTGGCGGAGCTGAAAGAGATCAGCGGCAACCGGGACGTGAGCCAGGGCGGAACCACCAGCGGCCTGACGGCGGCTTCCGCCATTGCGGCGCTGCAGGAGGCAGGCTCAAAGCTCAGCCGAGACATGCTGAAAAGCACCTACCGGGCATTTACCAAAGAGTGTTACCTGATCCTGGACCTGATGCGGCAATTTTACGACGAGAGCCGTGTTTACCGCATTACGGGGGCCAACGGCGGGACGGAGTATGTGGAATTTTCCGGCCAGATGCTGCGGCCGACTCAGCCCCAGATGGTGGGCGGCGTAGAGCTGGGAGCCCATGAGCCGGTGTTTGACATTACGGTATGCGCGGCAAAGAAGAGCACGTTCAGCCGCCTTTCCCAGAACGAGACGGCGAAAGAATGCTACCAGATGGGGCTTTTTGCCCCGGCCAATGCGGATGCGGCACTGGCCATGCTGGACATGATGGACTTTGAGGGCATTGAAAAAGTGCGGGAGCGGGTGCAGCAGAACGGCACCCTTTACCAGCAGTTGCTGCAGGCCATGGAGCAGCTGCAGAAGCTGAGTGCCATCATTGACATGCAGAACGGAACGAACATGAGCGCTGCGGCCGGAGCGGCAGCTCAGGCTGCGGGCAGTGCAGGCGGCGGCAGCGGCGGGACCACCGACGAGAAGACGACCACAAACGGCCTGGGAGCTGCGGTGGGCGAGGCAGACAGCAGCCTGGCCACCCAGGCAGCCAGAAGAGCCATGAATGTGAACAACCCGAATAGATAGCCCTCTCAGTCGCCTGACGGCGACAGCTCCCCCAAAGTGGGAGCCAAGAAGAGTGAAAGGAGAACAATAGATGATCTACGCGGAATATGTGGAATTTGACATGCCCACGGGGGAGCGGATGCGGAGACTGGAAGCATACGGCCACGCGGGTTATGCCCCTGCCGGGCAGGACATTGTGTGTGCCGGGGCATCCATGCTGATGGAGACACTGGTGTATATGCTGGCAGGCTGTGAAGAAGCTGACTGCTGTGCTTACCGGGAGCCCACGGGCCCCCGCGTCTCGGTAAAGCTGACAGGCAATATTTGCGAGAGTGACCTGGCGGCCATAGAGTTTGCCAAGAACGGCCTGGCACTGCTGGCAGAGCGATACCCGGATCACGTGCACTTTGTGGACAAGAGTAAGGATGGCCAGGAGAAAATGGTGAATTTACAGCTTTTTGGTGACGGCGGAGACAGCGGCAGCGCCGGAGATGCCGGGGCCGAGGGCGGCAGCGGCATTGTGGAACCGGCCATGAGCCCGGCGGAGGAGCGGCTTGCCCGGTGCAGTGGGGTGCTGAAACGGACGGGCTCCCGAGGAGCGGGCTTGCCCTCTCAGTCGCCTGACGGCAACAGCTCCCCCAAAGGGGGAACCCTTGGCAAGACGGACAACTCTGAGCAGGACGAGGAAAGTTTTGCAGGGCATGAGAGTGATGGCCCTGCGGGTGAGGGTGACGGCAGCGAGGGCAAAGAAAAGGCCCAGATGACGCCGGAGGAGCACAAAAAGGCGTTCCGGGAGCTGATGCAGGGGGAATACAAGGCCGAGAGCGAGGAGCTGATGCAGCAGGCGGTGGAGCGGGCGGCACAGCTTTTGGAAAACAGCCCCCAGATGAGAGGCTTGCTGGACGCGCTGCACGAAGCCTACGGCGTGGAGGACATGGAAGCGCTGACCGAGGCCGTGAAGAACGGCCGGGTGAAAGACGAGGCCTACTTTGAAAAGCTGGCCATGGAAAAGGGCGTCAGCGTAGCAACCGCCCGGCAGATGGACAAGCTGGAGAGTGAGAACAAACGCCTGACCGCCGCAGAAAAGTTTGCGGAAGACCAGCGGAAAGCGGCCCAGCGGCAGGTGGAAATCGACCGTATCCATGCAGAGTGGGACCGGGAAGCCCAGCAGCTGAAAGCCCAGTACCCGGAGTTTGACCTGGAACAGACGCTGGCAAACCCGGAGATCGCAAATCTGATGCGTCTGGGTGTCTCGATGTCCAACGCATACCGGGCTGTGTACTTTGACCAGATCATGGCCCAGAACGAGAGCCGGACGGCCAAGCAGGTGGAGGACGGCGTGACCGAACGCATCCGCCAGCGCAGTGCCCGGCCCGGTGAAAACGGCACCCGCCCCGGCGGCGCGGCCAAGACCCACACCGACGTGAACGCTCTGACCCGAAAAGAGCGGGAGCAGCTGGAACGGGCAGCGCTGCGCGGCCAGGTAGTGACTTTTTAATTCTTTTACAGGAGGATGACAAAATGAAAATGAAGAACATGATGTTCGACCTGCAGCTGTTTGCGGATGCAAGCACCCAGCTGCAGAACACCACGGGCAGCAGCGGCCTGACCGCCGAGATGAAGACCTACTACGAGAAGCGGCTGCTGGACCAGGCAGAGCCTGCACTGGTGCACAACCAGTTTGGCGACCCGTACCCCATCCCGGCCAATGGCGGCAAGACCATTGAATTTCGAAAATACGACAGCCTGCCTAAGGCCACCACGCCCCTGACCGAGGGCGTGACCCCCAACGGCCAGGCCCTGAAAGTGAGCACCATCACCGCAGAGGTGCACCAGTACGGCGGCTGGGTGCCCATTACCGACGTGCTGAAGACCACGGCGCTGGACAACAACGTGCTGCAGGCGACCAAGATTCTGGCCAGCCAGGCGGGCCGCACTCTGGACAGCGTGACCCGTGATATTCTGGTGGGCGGCACCAACGTGCTGTACGCACCCAAGGTGGCAGCGGACGGTGCGGAGACCGCTGTGGTGAGCCGTGCAGGCCTGGACAAGACCAGCCAGCTGACCGTAAAGCTGTGCATGCGTGCCGCAGCCATGCTGAAAGCCGTGAACGCCGACCCCATTGGCGACAGCTATGTGGCCATTGTGCATCCCTATGTGGCCTATGACCTGATGAACGACCCCAAGTGGGTGGACTGGCACAAGTACACCGACCCCGAGGCCATGTACACGGGCGAGATCGGCAAGATCGGCAACATCCGGTTTGTGGAGTCCAGCGAGGCAAAGGTATGGACCGGCGACGGCTGCCCGACGGGCCTGGCCGTGTTTGCGACCCTGGTGATCGCGGCACACGCCTACGGCCGCACTGAGCTGGAGGGCGGCGGCCTTGAGCACATCGTGAAGCAGCTGGGCTATGGTGATGACCCGCTGAACCAGCGTGCCTCCGTGGGTTGGAAAGCAACCCAGACCGCTGAGCGCCTGGTGGAGCAGTACATGGTGCGCATTGAGAGCGTGAGCGGCGAGTTCAGTGGCAGCGTGACGGCAAACTGAGCCATCTCACCGCTTCCACGATAGAGCGATGGCCCGGCAGGACCTCTCCGTCGCCTGCGGCGACACCTCCCCTGACAGGAAAGGCTCCCTCCGGCCGGAGGGAGATGTCGCTGCAAGCGACAGAGGGAGGACGGCCTTTGGCAGGCCGGGCAACGGAACCAGACCGTTTGAGCACAAGAAAAACGCAGGAGCGTGGGCCCTGCGGTAAAACGTCAGGAGGATATGAGATATGGCAGAAGCAAAAAAGAAGACGGTGCGCATTCACCTGTTCAAGGACAACGGCCGCTACAAGGATGATGTGTTTGTGGGCGTGAACGGCGTAAACTACAAGATCCAGCGCGGTGTGGACGTGGATGTGCCGCCCGAGGTGGCTGAGGTGCTGGAGCACAGCCAGATGCAGGACACGATGGCCGCGCAGAAAATGGCGCAGCTGGAGGCAGAGGCTGCGGAAGCCCAGCAGTAAGAAGACCAGATACCCCCGGCCCGGCGGCGCTACGCTGTGCCGGGGGTGTTTTCATAAAAGGAAGAACCTCTCAGTCACGCTGCGCGTGCCAGCTCCCCTGGCAGGAAAGACTCCCTCCGGCCGGAGGGAGATGGCGCTGCAAGCGACAGAGGGAGGATGGCCCTTGGCAGGCCGGGCAACGGCACCGGAATGCCTGGATATAAGCGAACGAAAAAGAGAGGACCCTGTTACAGAGGGGAGGCTATCAAATGACAGCAGGAAAGGCGATAGAGACGGCGGACGCGCTGCGGCCAAACAACAGCTTTGACCGGGAGCTGAAAATTTTATGGCTGCGGCAGAGTGACGCGGCACTGCGGCGGGCAGTGGTGAGCCGGAGCGACACCACAGACTTTGACGACGTTGGGGCAGATGTGCTGTACGACCCGGAGCAGGAGCTGCTGCGGCAGGACGCCCAGCTGCTGGCCCCGGAGCCCTATGACGACTATTACCCGCACTACCTGTGCGCCCAGATGGATGCAGCCCTGGGCGAGACAGAGCGGTATGCCAACGAGATGCAGCTGGCGAACACGGCACAGCAGGGCTTTGCGGTGTGGTGCCGCCAGCACTACCTGCCCAAGATGGCAACGAAATGGGGGTACTGAGATGAACCTGCCAAGCCTGTACAGCTTACAAAGCGGGCGGAGCATCCTGACGGCCTTTGGCGGGCTGAACGAGAGCTACGCCTGCGGGGAGGCGGAGTTTACCGAGGAGATGAATTTTTCCAGCCAGGGATACCCGGCGTTACAGACCCGGAACCCCCGGCGGAAGCTGGGAGCACTGGCCAACTGCAACGGAATGTATCACCTGAACGGGCGGCTGACCTGCACCGGGACCACCCTGACCTATGTGCAGGACGACGTGGACGGCAGCGCCGGGACCCCCTATTTTGAGCTGACCGATGCGGTGACAGACACGGCAAAGATCATGGTGGGGATGGGCACCCAAATCCTCATCTGGCCGGACGCCAAGAGCTTTGACACCAAGACCGGAAAACTGGAAGACCTGGGAGCCAGCTGGGCCCAGGGCGAGGGGACGGTGGAGGTGAGCCCCTGCGACGCAGGCGGCAAGACCTACGAGGTGGAAGAGTACGGGGCCAAGGAGCCGGAAGAACCAAAAGACGGGCTGCTGTTTTTGAAAGTGAACGATGAGGCCACCCCCTGGGCCTATGTGAGCGTGCTGGAACAGTACGACGCCAAGATGGAGAAGTGGGTGGAGATCAAGCTGGATCATGTACGGCTGACGATGCCGGGGCTGGCTGCCGCAGGGTTTAAGAAAGGCGACACCATGACCGTGAGCGGTATCCCGGACAAGGTGGAAACGTACCTGGCCGGGAATGTGAACGGCGAGATGAACATTGAGCAGCTGGACGGGGACAGTGTGGTGGTGACAGGTGTGCCTGCGCAGGAGAGCAAGGCCTATTTTGGAACGTTTGCCATCACGGCGGAGAGGACGAAGTGGACAAGCCTGGATAGCAGCGAGGCGAAAACCTTTGAGGGGGCTGCCGCAGCAGCGCAGCGGCGGGTGCCGGAACTGGAATATGTGACCGAGAATGCAAACCGGGTATGGGGCTGCAACTCCAAGGAGAACATCATTTACAGCTGCAAGCAGGGCGACCCGACCAACTGGTACTGCTACAACGGCATAGCCTCCGACAGCTACGCGGTGACGGTGGGCAGCGAGGGCGGCTTTACCGGGGCGGCCACCTGCATGGGATATGTGCTGTTTTTTAAAGAGAACACGATCCACAAAATCTATGGCAGCCGCCCGGCGGACTATCAGGTGGTGAGCACCCAGTGCCGGGGCGTGGCAAAGGGAGCAAGCCGGAGCCTGAGCGTGATCAACGAAACGCTGTACTACCTGAGCTGCGAGGGCGTGATGGCCTGGGACGGGAGCCTGCCGGTGAACGTTTCCACTATGCTGGACCGCACGAGCCTGATGAACGCACGGTATGCGGCAGGGGCAGCGCTGGATGCGCGGTACTACCTGTACACCCGGGTGCCGCAGGCCACCGGGACCCGGGCGCGGCTGCTAGTGTACGACACGGAGCGGAAGCTGTGGCATGAAGAGGACACCGGCGACGGGCAGAAAACGGCCGGCTGGGAAATGTGCTCCACCCGGCAGCAGCTTTACCTGTGGGACGGGGAGGCGCTGTGGGCTGCGGAACCGGACCGGGAGAGCGACCGGGAGACCGACGAGGCCCAGGCAGCGGTGGAGAAAAAAGTGGACTTTACGGCCACGACAGGAGACATTGGGCTGACGGGCCCGGACGACAAGTATGTGAGCCGGGTGACGCTGCGGGTGGACGCGCTGGCCTACAGCGTAGTACGGGTACAGGCTAGCTATGACGGCGGGGCTTGGGAGACGCTGGGAGACGCGGCGGTGCTGAACCGCTGGGTGCGGGTGAATCTGCCCTTTGTGCCTGCCCGGCACGACACCCTGCGGCTGCGCATTTCCGGCACCGGGCAGATCGCGGTGCGGAGCATTGCATTTACTTTTGCGGCCAGCCGGGGCAACCGGGTGGCGGGAGCGTAACCTCTCAGTCTGCTGCGCAGACAGCTCCCCTAACAGGAAAGACTCCCTCCGGCCGGAGGGAGATGGCGCTGCAAGCGACAGAGGGAGGATGGCCCTTGGCAGATAGGGCCACGGAACCAGGCCGCTTGGGTATAAGCGGCCGCAGGAGTGTGGGCCCTGCGGTGTGACGCCAGAAAGGATGATGGATATGGCGGATATTACAAGGCTGGGAGAGATCAGTCTCCCGAAGTTGAGCGAGAACATGGCACCGGAAGACCGGCGGGCCATCAACAACTACCTGATGCAGCTGCGGGATCAGACCATGTACATGCTGCGGAACCTGGACGAGAGTAATTTTTCGGATGCCATGCGGGACAAGCTGACGGCCATGGGGTTGAAAGGAGATTAAAATGGCGAATAGATACAGCAGCCGGGTGGAGCAGGCCCGGTACAACCTGGATCAGCTGGAGGCAAATAAGCCGGGGGACTATGAGAGCCAGTACAAAAACCAGATCGACGGGGTACAGAGCAAGCTGAACGACATGAACAAGAACGGGTTCAGCTACGACTACACCAAGGATATGGCCTACCAGCAGTACAAGAACCGCTACACCCGGGGCGCGGAGCTGGCCAGCGAGGACGCCACGGCCCAGGCAGCGGCCCGCAGCGGCGGCTACGGCAACAGCTGGGGCACCAGCAGCGGGCAGACCGCCTACCAGAACACCATGAACGGGCTGGCAAGCGTGGCGGACAGCCTGTATAACCAGGCCTACAACGAATACAACACCAAGAAGAGCGACCTGAGCAACCAGCTGGGAACGCTGCAGAAGCAGGACGAGCTGGCGCGGCAGGAATGGCAGACCAACGTGGACAAGTACTACAATGACCTGAGCTATGCGCAGAACGAATACAACAGCGCTGTGAACGCCTACCAGCAGGAGCGCTCGAGCAAGCGGGGATTCTGGGGCAGCGTGCTGACGGGTGCAGCCATGCTGCTGCGGTGGATACTGTAAGGAGGATGTAAAATATGGCGATTGGAAGCAGCAAGCGGAGAATGAACGCGGCGGAGCAGGCCGAACGGCAGTGGGCGGCCAACAGCCCGGCGGACTATGTGAACCAGAACAAAGAGGCCATGGATGCCGTGACCGGCCAGGTGGGCAGCGGCTTTGACTGGAACACCGCGGCGGACGCCTACCAGCAGTACCGCCAGCGGGCCACCCAGAGCGCCCAGGCGGCCGCAGACAATGCCAAGGCCAATGCCGCCAGCCTGGCAGGCGGGTATGGCTCCAGCTACGCAGACAGTGTGGCCGCCCAGAATCAGCGGCAGGCCCTGGCGGGCATTGACAACGCACTGCCAAGCCTGCGCAGCCAGGCGCTGGCCGAATACCAGGACAAGCAGAACAGCCTGCTGAACGCCCTGAGCGGGATGGCCACCACGGAGGGGCTGAACCGGGCAGCCTACGGGGCGAACCTGGCGAATTTCCAGAGCTGGCGGAATTACCTGGCCAACAAGAGCGAACAGGCCCGGAACGAATACGCCAGCGACAAGGAAAACCTGTGGGGCTGGGTAAAGAACATTGGCTCTGCGGCGCTGACGGCCTACGACGGGTACAAAGGGTATACGGCCCAACAGCAGCAGGCCCAGGCGCAGGCCATCAACTACGCGGTGAACCTGAAACAGCAGGGGGCTGATGATGCGGCCAAGGCGGTGCTGGAGGCCTACAAAGTAGACCCGGCGATCCTGGACAACTACACCGGACAGACGCCGATCACCTGGAAAGATCAGCTCTCGGGACTGGCTGCGGCCTCCAGCCTGATGGGCAGCGGCGACCAGGCGGGCGCGTACAGCTACCTGGACATTCTGGGAATGCCGCAGGACAGCATCGACAGCTATGATACCGTTGCAAACCGGGCCTTTGAGGAGTACATGAACAAGCAGCTGCTGAGTAAATCCCTCTCGGCCAGTGGGAAGAGCAGCGGTTCTGGACGGAGTAGCGGCAGCTCCCGCAGTACGTCTGGCAGCAGCAAGAGCGGGAGCGGCTGGACCAACAGCCAGGTGCTGACAGCACTGGGCAAATACCAGGCTCTGAGTGACGATGATCCAACCAAGGCCATCTATGCCGACATCCTGGAAGAGGCCGGGATGCTGCCGCAGGGAACGGGAAGCAAGAGCGCCTATACCGCGCCAAGTGCCGGCGCTTTGACGAACCTGAACATGGGAAGCAAGTGGGGGCTGCCGAGTACGACGACCACCACCAAGAACAGCAACCGGGATAATCTGGCCACGATGCTGGCGAAAAATTACGCCAAAAAAGGATATAGCGCCTGGGCCATCATGAACAACATGCACCAGAATGGCTATTCGGATGCAGAGATCGCGCGGGCACTGGAGAATGCGGGGGTGAATTAAATGGCATGGACAGCAGAAAAGGTTAAGGCAATGCGGGAGAGCAACCCTGCAAAAGCAACGGAGAGTGACGGCTGGACGGCAGAGAAAGTGCGGGCCATGCGCACCAAGACGCCGACGGCGACTACGCCGAAAGCGGGTGTTGCCACCGTTGAGACCACGCCGAAACAGGAGAAGACGCCTCTGTATGCCGATGCCCTGGACAGCTACCGGACAGGCGGGGCAATGGCCCGACAGAGCCCGGCGGCAAAGTGGGGCGGGGTGCCGAGCATTGCACCCCTTACCGGAAAGAATGTGCTGGAAGATACCACGAGCGGGGCCAAGGCCTATGGCACCAGCCTGGCCCAGAAGCAGAAACAGTACAACGACCAGCACAGCCAGACGGATGAGTTTGATGCCATCAACCAGTGGCTGGACACGGGCGACAATAAGAACCTGGCCGATGCAGTGCGCCGTGTGGATAACACCAACGGAGCCTATACAGACAAAGACCTCATCACCAAGGGCGGCTGGACGCAGGAGCAGATCGACACGGCCCGGCAGATGAACGCGGCGCTGGATGCCATTCCTGCCTGGAAGCGAGGCGTACGGCGGACGGCCAATACCATTGGTGGTGTGGCGGACACGGTGGCAGCAGCACCGTTCCTGGCCGGTGAATATGCGGTACAGACAGGCAAGAACCTTGCCCAGAGTGCGGCCAACCGGAAAGCACTGGAGGCGGAAGTGGCCAAGAGCCCCCGGGAGAAAAACCTGTATGAGCGGCTGATGGAGACCGACATGGAATACCAGCCGAAATACAGCACAGGTGACCTGTTGCAGCAGGGCTTCACGCGGGAAGAAATCGACAGCATGAAAGCCCGCATTGCCGGGACAGAAGTGCAGGACAGTGTGGACCCGGAGAAGAGCCTGGGCTACCAGCTTTATCACCGCGGCCAGCAGCTGAATGCAGCGGCCCAGAGCGGCCTTTCTCCGGTGGGCCGGACAGCGCTGGGTGTGGCTACCAGCACGGCAGAAAACCTGGCTGTGGCGGGCGTGAACCCGGCTGCGGTGCTGCCCGTGCTGAGTGCACAGGGTGCCGCAGAGGCCATGGGCCAGAGCGTGGAGAGCGGCCAGAGTGCGGGCAAGGCACTGGCTGGAGGCCTGGCCAAGTTTGGTGCGGGCTGGGCCATCAACAGCGTGGGTGCGGCGGACCTGGCCCGAACCATGGGCTCAGACTATGCCAAGGACACGGTGGCCGGGCAGATCGCGGACTGGGTGCGGGGGCTTGCCGGGGACGGGGCCCTGGCCAAGAATTACCCGGCGGTGGCCAATGCTATTTCCGGCGGCATGGACAACGCCATGCAGGCCTTTGTGGAAACCTATGCAGACCAGGCTATTGATGCTGCACTGGGCGACGAGGAAGCCGCCAAGACGATGTTCAGCAAAGAAACGTTCCTGAACGCATTGGAGAGCGGCCTTTCCGGCGGTGCATCCGGTGCGCTGGGCGGTGCTGTGGGCACCGGGCTGGCCAAGTACAACAGCGGCGACTCCAGTTTGGTGGGGCAGGCGGAATACTATGCTGCTCAGGCAGATGCAGAACAGGCGGCCCGGCAGCAGCGCAAGGCGCTGGAGCGCACGATGGAGCCGGGGGAGGCTGCGGGATCCTCTGATAGAGCGCTGGCCCGGCAGAACCTCTCCGTCACCGATGGTGACACCTCCCCTGACAGGACAGACTCCCTCCGGCCGGAGGGAGATGTCGCGGAGCGACAGAGGGAGGACGCCCTTGGCATGTCGGGCAACTCTGAGCAGACCGCCCAGGTTGCGGCGGACGCAGAAGAGCGGGCCCTGCTGCCGAGGGTGGAAAGTGCGGAAACACAGAACCAGGCCGTGGAGAATACCGGGGAAAGTGTGGAAAGCAGCCCGGCAGAGCTGCGGGAGACCATTGGGCTGCAGGAAGCACCCACGGAAAACCAGAAGATGAACCGGGTGGAGCAGAAGCTGCGGAGCTGGCAGGTGAGCGAAAAGGCAGCAGAGAACCTGAGCAAGCAGATGCCCAGCGGGCTGAACGCGGACACCTATGCAGCGGCAGCCTCCAGCATGTACCGGCTGGGACAGATGGAGGACGTGGACACCTTTGACAAGGCGCTGCGGCTGGCGGGCAGTGAGAATGCCCTGGGCCTGAATGTGAACATGGTGCTGGAAAAGAGCACCGGGCGGAACGTGCTGGAGCAGGCCTACCTTTACGGCAAAGGCGAGCAGGAAGCCCGGGCCCAGCAGATGAAGAAGCTGGGCGGTGCCCTGGGAGCCCAGAGCACCAGCGGCGAGGGTGTGACTTACTACCGCGGCACCCTGCGCCCGGAAGATGCTGTGGCCAGTCAGATCATCCGCCTGAACGCCCAGGGTACGGGCACTGATGCGGTGCTGAAAAGCGTACTGAATGGGCCGGATGGGGCACCGAATGCGAATGTCCGGGCCTATGTGGACACGGAGACAGCCCGCATTTTCTTTGGTGACAGTGCGCAGGATGTTTTTTCTACCGTACTGCACGAGGACTACCACTGGTATAACGCACTGGACGCTGAGGGTGCCAAGACTTTGCAGGATCATGTACTGCTGTACCTGGCCCAGAAGAATGGCTATGAAACCATAGACGAGATGATCCGGGCCAAGATGGGCGATTATGCCGCCCAGAGTCTGACCTATGAGCAGGCAGCGGAAGAGCTGGTGGCGGATGCCTGGGGCGGCATCTTTGACAGCGAGGAGAGTGTGCGGCGGTGGGCTCAGTTCCAGCGGGAGCAGGCGGACAAGAACGCAGGCCGTGCCGGAAGTATCCACAAGGTGATGCAGCAGGTGAAGACCATGCTGGAAAACATCATCTCCAAAGCCAAGGAAGTGCTGCGCATTGACCCGGAGAATACCGCAGCCAGGAAAGCCCAGCGCCTGGCAGAAGCCGAGAAGCGGGCATTGCAGGAAGAATACTTTGCCCATGCCGAAAAGGCCATGGACAACCTGCGTGCTGCAAAAGCCGCCGAAAATAAAAACGCCGCAGCCCTCAAGACCGAGGACGCGGCGGAAAAACTGGGGACGCGGTTTGAAATTGACAAGGGATTTGAAAAAGCCATTGATGAACTGGATGTAAATGCAAAAGTATGGTCAAAGCAAATCCTTGTGGGCTCGACATCAAAAGTGTTACAAAGCATTGGCGTAAAGGACCAGAATATTTACTGGGACAGCGGCAAGATTCGGAAAATTTTGCAGAAACACAGTGCAGAAAACTTCCGGGCCGGAATGGATGACTCTATTATGACAAGAGAAATCATCAAACAGGTGCCGCAGGTTCTGGAAAGCCCTATTGTTGTGCTCCATTCTGATACAAGCCGAAATGCGGACTATGCCAGCCGTATCTATATGTTTGGCGAAGTTTATGACCAGACCGGGAAGCCTGTGGATGTTTCGCTGGAGCTGCTGCCGACAAGCCGGGGCGGGCTGGAAATGGATAACATTGTGGTGACGAGCGCCTATGGAAAGAAAAATGTGCAGGGCCTTTTGAACCGTGATGAAATCCTTTACATCGACCCCAATAAAAATAGAACCAATACTTGGTTAGCTGTCAATGGGCTCCAATTGCCGTTACGCATAACCAAGTATGGTTCCATTGCTAGTTTACGCTATTCCGATGGAAATGTCAAGAGCGTAAGCGTGGAAAACGCCCGGACAGATGAACCTGTGAAGAAAACTACCCGGTTCCAGCTGGCCAGCCCGGTGGAAGTAAATGAGACCAAAGAGCTGGTTGCCGTGCACAACCTGACCGAGGAAAACCTGCGGGAAGCGCTGGATCTGGGTGGGATGCCCTCGCCCTCCATTGCGGTGGTGAAAGCCCAGGAGGGACACAGCCAGTATGGCCCCATCTCGCTGGTGTTTGGCCCGGACAGTATTGACCCTATGGCCAACCGTGCAAACCGGGTGTATGGCTCAGATGCCTGGACGCCGACAAGACCGAATGTGGAGTATAAGGTGAATGCGGACCAGGCCATGAAGCTGAATACGGAGCTGGCACAGTTGAGCCGCCAGACCGCCAAGGGGGCCTTTGCCCGGGGCAGTGTGCTGACCGGCACGCTGAACATGGAGGCCTCCAGCCAGAGCCCGAAGCAGCTGGCGGAAAGCCTGGCCCAGAACGATGCCGTTAAGGCGGCGTATCTGGCCGACAAGGGCGAGGACATCCAGGTGGTGACAAAGCCGGAGGTGCGGTTTACTGAGAGCCAGAAGAAGCGGTATGAGAAGATCATGGAGGCTATTGGCGGGGAGAGCGTGCTGCGGGACATCGTGGAGACGGACGTGGTGAGCGGAAACCACGACCGAGCCAACGCGGTGCTGAATGAGGTGCGGCAGGCAGAAACGGCCTGGGCCATGGAAGAGCTGGGATGGAGCGAGGAAAAGGCACAGGCCAAAGCGGCCCGGCTGATCGCGCCCATGCTGCGGTCCCGGCTGGAAAACGCATACGAGTATGTAACGACCAAAGACATTGCGGGCAAGCTGGTGCAGGATACTGACGCCATGCAGCAGGAGCTGCGGGAAAAGGCACCGGACGCCGATGTGGCCTCCTGGCTGCTGCCCAAAATGGAGAAGATTCTGGGAGAAAAGGGTATCTACAACGGAAAGGACCCCTACACCAAGCAGGGCAACCGCCGCAGTTTTGCCCAGCTGCACAACCCCTACACCCTGGAAAACCTTGTGGCAGCCATGAACCAGGAGGAAGCCCGGGGAAAAGGCGCGTGGGGACTCTCGGCCAATACCCTGATGAGCACAGCCACGGCGGAGTATAAGAACCTGGACGAAGTGCGGGCAGACAAAGGACGCTTGCAGCAGATGCCGGAGGAGGAGTATAAAGCCCTGCTGGAAAAGGCAGACGGCCAGATCGAGACCATCCTCAGCAAGCTGCGCAGCGAGACGGAGCCCCACACGAGCAACAGCTTTGAAGAACGGGAAATCCTGGGCGACATCCTGCTGCGGGCCGCGCAGGGCAGCCAGACGACCACAGCCATTGGCAAGGCGTTTGCCAAGGAGGGCTACAGCATCAGCAAGGATACGGCGGCGCTGATCCGGCAGCTGTACAAGGACGTGGCTGCCATCCCCACCGGATACTTTGAGGCAAAGCCCCAGCGGGCTGTGGGCTTTGAAGAAGTGAAAGCCGCCATCCTGCCGGACAATGCCAGTGCAGCGCTGGTGGACAGCCTGAAAGAGCACGGCATTGCCGTGGAGCAGTACAAGGCCGGAGACGAGGCCCAGCGGGCAGAGCTTTTGAACAAGGTGCCGAATGTCCGGTTCCAGATGGCAGAGAGCGCCGACAGGGACGCCCGGAAGAACACCCAGCGGCAGGCGAGCCGGGCCATTGCGGAGCGGGACGCCTCCCTCAAGACCCTGATGGATTTCTTTGGGATCACCCGGGGTGTGCGGATCTCAGACGACAGCCTGGAGGGGATGGCGCTGCGGATCATCAAGGGCAGCGGGGCCAAAGGCAAATTGCATTCCAGCGAGTTTGCCAAAGAGCTGCGGCCTTTGGTGGAGTACCTGAAAGCCGACGGGGCCGACATGCAAAAGGCCCAGAGCATGGCCGAAGTGCTGGCAGGAGAGGTGCTGGACCATGCGACATACCGCAACACAGAGCTGTGGGACCAGTACCCGGAACTGCATGACCTGAGCTATACCGTGGCCAAGGGCGGACAGGCGGAGGCAGAGCTTACCCGGCGGTACGGAACCTGGGGCGCGGCGGTGAAAGACGCCAGAAGCCATGGCGTGCAGCTGCGGCGGGAGGCCGGATACCGGGATGGCAACCCGGTGGAACAGTATGAGAGCATCGTGAACGACACCCGGAGCGTGGGCGGTGTGAAAGACGGTGCAGCAGGACTGTTCCGCACGGCAGCCAAGAACGCGGGTGTGGCAGGGGCTGCCAGCATGGAAAGCACCGAGTGGCTGGAAGTGCTGATGAACGTGCATGATGCCATCAAGCCCAGGATGATGAGCCGCTTTGCCGACGTGGCCGAGTATGAGGACGCCAAGGTGGAGCTGGCAGGCCGGATGCTGGGCGAGGTGATGAACCTGAATGAGATGACCGACGTGCAGACCATCTTCAATGGCATTCAGAAACACAACCGGGAAGTGGCTGCCGCGGCCGCAGGCAGTGAGGAGCGAGCAGCCGAAGTGCTCAAGAGCCTGAAAGGGGTCCAGAGAGAGCAGACCCGGGAGTTTAACCGGAGGCTGTACGAGAACAGCAAGGCTGCTGCCCAGAGCGACGAGGCAAAGGCCTTTGCCCGGCAGGAACAGAAGAACCGGGCAGCCGAGAGGCTGCTGGACCAGAACCTGGACATGCTGGGTGTGGACATCTCGAACATTGGGGACCTGAACGAAAAGCTGGAAGTGCTGCGGGAGACCTACGACCGGGAATGGAAAGCCGAAAAGCAGCGGATGCGGGAGGAACGGCGGCAGATGCTGGACGACATTGCCCTGGAGCGCCGACAGCTGAAAGCGGAGAACGCGGAGCTGGCCCGGCAGGTGGCAGGGGAACAGCGCCGGGCAGACCGGGCCGAGCGGCAGCTCATTTTCCAGGAAAACGACATCCTGGAATGGGAGCAGGAGAACCAGCGCAAGGCAGAAGCCTGGCAGCAGCAACAGGCCCAGCAGAATGCAATTGCCATTGAGGTGGCACGGCAGCAGCGGGATGAGGACATTGCCGTGGCCAAGGCACTGGCGGAAAAGCGGGCGCAGAAAGCCCGGGAGGGACGCCAGAAAGACGAGCTCCGGCGGAGCATCCAGCGGAACGCGGCCCAGCTGAACCAGATGGTGCTGCGGCCTGCACCGGGCAAGTATGTGCAGAAGAGCCTCATCGTGCAGGCAGCAGAGGTGGCAAAGCTGGCCGACCTGACTGTGATGAACTTTAATGTCGTGCAGAGGCTGGAAGCCCTGTGCACCAGCATCCAGGTGGCACAGGGCACCGAGGGCAGCGCCAGCGGCGTGAGCGTGGACTGGGAGCAGAGCGGTGTGGTGAAGCTGATCGACACACTGAAAATGGACCTGACGGCGACCAAGCAGGCACAGCTGGACCGTCTGAACAAACAGATGGCCGAGGCCAGGGCCCTGCCAGACAGCGAAAAGGCCCGGGCCTTGCAGGACCGTTTGCAGCAGCGGATCAACGAGACGGAAAACCGGGTATACCTGCCCATGACCGTGGACCAGATGCGGATGCTGAAAGCCATCACGGCCAGCACGCTGCATGTGATCCGGACGGCCAACAAGACCCTGAGCCTGGAAAAGGCGAAAGAGGTGGACGCCATGGCCATGAACGCGGCCCACGAGGTGCTGGACGCCAAGGGCAGCGAGCCGGGCGAGAAATGGGCCGGGCTGCGCAAGGCGGCGACCCGGTACAACCTGGACATGCTGGGCGGCGTGCGAGTGTTCCGGATGCTGGGCGGCTATGCGAAGAACAGCCAGATGGAACAGATGGCCACCATGCTGAACGAGGGCCAGCGCAGGCAGACGAAGATCCTGGTGGAGGGCGAGGCCCTGTTTGACAACGTGACGGGCAAAGCCAACGTGAAGAACATGGAGCAGTTTGCGGGCCCAGGCGCGGAGCTGGTAGACGTGGGACTGAAAGACACCAAGGGCACCGCGGTGCCCCTGACCCACGCCCAGCTGTGCAGCCTGTACATGCACCTGAAAAATGCGGACAGCCGGAACCACCTGCTGACAGGCGGCCTGACCCTGCCGGACGCGAAGCTCTACCACAAGGGAGACATTGAGGCGGCCTACCAGAAAGGTCAGACTGTGCAGCTGGGCAGCCTGCTGAACGCCGACGGCACCCCGATGGCGGACACCATTGTGCAGACCGTCGAAAAGGCTATGACCGATTACGACCGGGCATGGTGCAAGGACATGGAAGACTTCTTTGGGCGGTACACCACCAATCTCATCAACGAGACCAGCATGAAGCTGCTGGGCTACCAGCGGGCCACCGTGAAGAACTATTACCCCATTGCGGTGGACAAGACCCAGCTGGCAACCCAGATCGAGGGCTTGAAGCTGGATGCCACCATCGAGGGGCGCGGCTTCTTGAAAGACCGTGTGAAGAGCAGCCAGCCCATCCTGCTGGAAGAGTGCAACAATGTGGTGCAGCGCTCCCTGCGGGATACGGCGGCCTACGCGGGCCTGGCAGCGCCAATCCGGGACGTGCAGAAGATCCTGAACAGCACGGTGGAGACCGAGGCGGGCATCGGCGTGCTGAAAAACAAGATCATCAAAGAGCACTGGGGCTCCGGCGCGACGGATTACATCGACGAGCTGCTGACCGACCTGCAGACCCCGGGCCGGAAAGCCCGGAAGAGCAGCATGACGGCCCTGGGCAGGCTGCGCGGCAACTATGCCGGGGCGGTGCTGACCCTGAACCCGGGCGTGGCCATTGCGCAGGCGGCGTCTCTGCCGACGGCGGGCGCTGTGCTGGGAACGGATACCATGGCAGCGGTGGTGCCATTTGTGAAGAACCTTTCCGCCAAGCAGCGGGCGGCGCTGGAAGCAGAGATCGAACAGCACGGAGATGTGCTGCTGCGCTACCGCAAGCGGGGCAGCCAGGGGGACGAGCTGAGCAGCATTGGCCGGAACCTGAGCATGCTGGAAAAAGGAATGGACCGGGCACCCAAGTGGCTGACAGGCTGGATCAATGGAATGGATGAAGTGACCGTGGCAGCCCTGTGGGAGGGCGCAAAGCGGTATGTGGAGCGCCATGCAGAGGAGTTTGACCTCTCGCCTGCGCAGTCCGCCGATGGCGGCGCTGCTGGGAGCTCCCCTGACAGGGGAGCCGAGAGTAGAAGAAGTGAGGCCTACTGGGATGCGGTCAACAAGATGTACCAGAGAGTCATTGAGGAGACGCAGCCCAATTACACCACCATGCAGCGGGCAGGCATCCAGCGCAGCGACAGCGAGCTGGTGAAGACGCTGACCATGTTCACGACCCAGCGGTTCCAGAACTACGGCATCCTGGCGGATGCGGTGGGCGACTACCAGGCACAGCGGGCACGGTACAAGACCGAAGCCAGCGACGAAAACCGGGCCGAGGTACAGCGGGCCGGAAAACAGCTGAACCGGGCCGTGGCCAGCCAGATCGTGCAGACGGCTGTGTTTGCCCTGATGAAAATTGGCGCGGACTTCCTGCTCCACCGCTGGGACCGGGAGCAGGACGAGAACGGCGACGTGACCGCCCAGAGCCTGCTGAGACGGTTCACCGACCTGTTTGCCGGGAGTGCTGCGGGCAACTTCCTCTACGGCTCCGAGGCATACAACCTGGTGAGCAACGTGGCGGGCGGCAAGGATTACGATGTGGTGAGCGCGGCGAACCTGAGCGCCATCAACGACCTGGGAACGGCAGCCATGCGGTTTTACAAAGTGCTGGCCGCTGATACCAGCGAGATGGACGAAGAGGAGCTGACCGCCTACCACGAAAAGGTGCGGCGCCAGGCCATGGCCCTGATAATGGACGGGCTGGAACTGCAGGGGCTCCCGGCCGGAAATGCCGAAAAGCTGTGGAATGCCGCCGAAGCCTTGGGAGGGAACCTGCTGTACGCAGTGACCGACGGGAAGACGGGGGAAAAGCTGAGCTTCCACTCCCTGCCTGCCTCTGCCACAGGCCAGTATGACCGCCTCTATAACGCCATCCGGAATGGCGACACAGAGGAAGCGGCAGCTGCCCGGGCCAAGTTGGAAGCCATGGGCAAGGACGACAAAACAATTTACAGCCAGCTCAAGACCCGGATGAAAAAGTACGACGACACCATCCAGAGAGCGGCCAAAGCCCAGGTGGCCGGAGACGATGCCACCCGGCAGCAGCTGACCCGAGACATGGTGTTGGGACTGTACGAGACGCTGGGCATTGACCGGACAGATAAGGCCGATGCAGCCAAGCGGGAGCAGGTGATCGACCTGGTGACCGGAGCCATCACCGACGTAGCCAACGCCCAACTGAAAGGCGGCCGGGCCGGGCTGTACGATGATCTTTCCGACGCACTGGACTCTGGCCGGGTGAAAGACGTACAGGACGAACTCAACCGCCTGATGACTGCGGGCAAGAAAGCCGACGACTTAAAGAGCAAAGTGACAGAGCTGGTGAAACCGGTGTACCTGGCAGGCAATGACCACGACAGGGCACAGATGGAGGCCATGTTGCTGAAACTGGAAGACGACAGCGGCGGCAAGCTGTACGAGAGAAAGACCTTTGAGCAGTGGGTGAAGCAGGCCAAGAAAAAGGAGGAACAGGCCGAAAAGACCACAGACGAGTGGGCAGGGCTGAGATAGCCCTCTCACCGCTTCCGTCCGCCTGCGGCGGCGCGTTGCGGAGCTCTCCCAATGGGAGAGCCATGACCATAATGAAGTACAAAAAGGGAGGCACCCGGCGGGGGTGCCTCCCTTTTGTGCGGCCAGAGGGGATTTTGCAAATGTCCGCAGTATTTTTGTGGGGAGAAGTGTGATAGGCTGGGGGAAAGAAGAAATTTGTGGGAGCGCCAGGAATTAAGGAAGAGAAATATGAGCGAAGTGGTAATCAAAATCCGAAAATTGCAGGACAACGGCTCGACGTTCCGGGCGAACCCGGAGACGCTGTACCTGGGCGGCATTGGCTCGGCGCAGGTGGACCGGCTGCGGTTTGAGCTGCCGAAAGAGTGGGAAGACTGCGCTGTGACGTTGCATGTGCAGCGGATGAGCGGGGCCCTGCCCACACCGCAGGTACTGGACTATGAGAACAGCGCCCCGGTGACCAAGAACTGGACGGCGGAAAAGAGGGGCCTGTGGATGCTCTCGGCCATTGGCGGGGACGGATACCGGGCTATGACGAAACCGGCCAGATACGAGTGCTACGAGACACTGGAGACCACGGGCGAGGAAGACATCCCGCAATCTATGTACGAGAAGTTTGTGGAGACCATCCGGGGAGATGCCAAGAACGCCCGGAAGAGTGCTGCTGAGGCCAAGGCCAGCGAAGAAACAGCCGCGGCCAGTGCCGGCGCTGCGGCAGACAGCGCGGCGAAGAGCGAGGACGCGGCACAGCGGGCCAAAGCCAGTGCGGAAGAGAGCGCAGTCAGTGCTGAGAAAAGCGCGGCCAGCGAGAATGCCGCCAAAAAGTACAGCGAGAGCGCCAAGGATGCCATTGCGAACGCCAAGAAAGACTACAGCGGCGGATACCTGAAAACCTACGACCTGACGGCGGTGCAGGCAGACTGGAAGCCGCTGGACCCAGCCCGGGGGCCCTATCACTACTCCTGCGACATCCCGGTGGAAGAGCTGACAGACCAGTTTTCGCCCTTTGCAGCCACGGGGCTGGAAAGCTATGCGGCGGCAGTGGCAGCGGGTGTGGCCAACGCTGTGGAGACACGGAACGGAGCGCTGCGGCTGTTTGCCATGCGGGTGCCCGCAGCAGATATTGACCTGGTGCTGACGCTGTTTGGCGTGGGCACCCTGAGCTATGAGCTGACCCTGCCGGTGACGGATTGGAAGCAGATGGAGGCCCCGGTGGGGCCGAACCGCTACTGCTGCGACGTACCGGTGGCAGGGTGTCTGGCCACGCTGACCCCACTGGCGACGACGGGGCTGGAAAACTTTGAAGCGGCCACCCCGGCGGGGCTGGCCAGCGTGGTGGAGACCTACGACGGGTTTGTGCGGTTCTACGCGGTGCGGCAGCCGGAGGCGAACATTGACGTGATCCTGATGCTGCTGCGGAAAGAAGAGCCGGTGAACCGCCCGGCGACACGGACAGAGCTGGGCCTTGTGAAAATCGGCGATGGCATGGACGTGGACAGTGGCGGCGGCATCTCGACGCGGGCGGCGACGGACGAAGAGTTTGAGGATATGATGGAGGCGCTGTTCCATGGCAGATGAAGTGATTTTAGCAAAACTGAGCCAGCTGCGGGCGCTGGGGGAGAAATTTAATCAGGTGACTGTGGAACTGACACAGCAGATCGGGGCGCTGGAAGAGGCCGGAGGGCAGGCCAATGTGCTGGAACGGCTAAAAGTGAACGGCCAGCTCCTGACGCCGGATGAGAACAAGACGGTGGACATCCCTGTGCCCACTCGGGTGGGGCAGCTGGAAAACGACGCGGGATACCAGGAGAACGTACTGGAAAAAATCTGTGTGAACGGCGCGGAGCAGAACATCCAAGACGGAAAGGGCGTAGACCTGTTTGTGCCCACCAAGGTCAGCGACCTTGTGAACGACGACCAGTACTACACCGAGGACGAGATGAACGCAAAGCTGCGGGAGAAAGTGGGCGTTTCCTTTGACGGCAGCGAACCGCCCAGAAACACGCGGCTCTGGGTGGCAGTAGACCCGGCAGCGGATACCGAACCGGAAGAAGAGCTCAGCACCCAGAGCAGCCAGGACCGATACGATTTTACGATCCTATAACAGAAAAGGGGTAAAGATATGGCGACAAGTGTAAAAAATGCAATTGTGCGGGCACTGGTGGAGGGCGTGATCACCGACCTGATGCTCAAGACCAACACCGACAATGTGGTGCTGGACGATAACGGCACCGAGGTGACGCTCTCGGCTAAGCTGGCGGAATACATTGCGGCCCTGAACGGCAAGGCGACCCCGGAGGACATCACGAATGCCCTGAACAGCTACGTGAAGAAAGACGGCAGCAAGGTGCTCTCCACTAACGACTTTACCACGGACCTGCTGAACAAGCTGAACGGCATTGCGGCAGGGGCCCAGGTGAACAAGATCGAGACCATCAAGGTGAACGGCACGGCGCAGACGATTGCCTCCGACAAGAGTGTGAACATTACCGTGCCCACCAAGGTGAGCCAGCTGACCAACGACAGCTCCTACCAGACCAAGAGCCAGGTGGACACGGCGGTGGCAGCAGGCGTGGCGAACAGCAAGCACGCCAGCTTCAAGAAAGCCAGCAGTGTGCCGGCCGTGGCGGATGCCAAAGAGAACATCCTGTATCTGGTGTGGAACAGCACGACCAGACATTATGACATTTACGCCAAAGTGGAAGACAGCAGCGGAAATTTCAAAATGGAGCAGCTGGACGACACCACGGTGGACCTTTCCGGCTATGTCCAGAAAGTTTCCGGCAAGGGACTTTCCACCAACGACTTTACCGCTGCTTACAAGACGAAGCTGGACGGCATTGCAACGGGGGCCAACAAGTACACCCACCCGAGCTACACGGCACAGAGTTCCGGCTTTTGGAAAGTCACCGTGGATGCAACGGGCCATGTGAGTGCTGTGACGGCTGTGACGAAAGCGGACATTACGAACCTGGGCATCCCCTCGACCAATACGACCTATGCAGACGCGACCCAGAGCGCCCATGGCCTGATGACCGCAGCGGACAAAAAGAAGCTGGACGGGATCGCCAGCGGTGCGCAGGTGAACGTGATCGAATCCATCAAGGTGAACGGCACGGCCCAGACCGTTACCAGCAAGGGGGTAAACATTGCCATGCCGGTGATCTACGCCCAGGCCAGTGAACCGACGGGCCTGAAAGCGGGCGACCTGTGGTTCCAGATCCTTTAAGAGGCCGGAAAGGAGGAGAGCTCTTTGGCGACGACAGAAGCAAAGGTCCTGATGACCTGTAAGGACGCAAGCGGCAACAAGATGCTGCTTTACCCGGCCACCAAAGCGGAGCAGGTAGACGGGCTGGGGACGGCCGCCGTGAAAGACACCGGAGATTTTGCAGAAGCCAGCCACAACCACGATGGCCGCTACTACACCGAGAGCGAGATGAACACGAAGCTCAACGGAAAGGCCAACAGCAGCCACACCCACAACTATGCGGGTTCAGGCTCGGCAGGCGGCACGGCGAACAGCGTGAACGGCTTTACCTTTGGGGTGCAGACCAGCGACCCGGGGGCGGGAAGCAGCCTGACGACGAACAAATTTTTGTTTGTGTATGAGTAAGAGCGCTATTTCGTTAAGACCCCTCAGGCGCTTTGCGCCAGCTCCCCTTGAAAGGGGAGCTTAAGAGGAAAGGAGATTAAAAATGGCATTTGGGCCAATGAGCGTGGGCAGTGAGGGGGCGTTCAGCCTGATCACGGACCAGACGCTGACAAAAGAAAATGTGGCAGCGGACGCCAAAGCGGCGGGGGACGCGCTGGCAAAGAAGTTTGACAAGACAGGGGGCACCCTGAGCGGGCCGCTGAAATTCCCGTCCATTGGGAAAAGTGCGACGTCCAGAAAAATCGGGTGGAGCGGGGAAGAAGACGGTGCGGAAGTGTATTTGCAGACCGATGCAGCTGGGCGGGGGACTCTGATCTGGAACCTGCTGGGGGCGGCAAGCGGATTTGCTCTTGCACTGAACGGTGCGGTGAAGAGCTGGTTTGGGAGCGATGGAAGTTTCCACGGAAGTGTGGTGGGCAAAGCGGAGGCAGCGGGAACGGCGGACAGCGCCACACGTGCAGCCAGCGCGGCGTCGGCAGACACGGCGGCCAACGCGACCAATGCCAAGAGCGCAGATATTGCCAAGAACGCCACCACGGCAGCGAATGTGGGCGGGTACAGCATCCAGAGCCGGACCAGTGACCCCGGGGCAGGGAGTGCCCTGACCAGCGGCGTGGTGCTGCTGGTATATGAATAAGGAATAAACCGCTCAGTCTCGCTTAGGTTTCGAGAAAATTCAAAATGGAGGGCCCTGTCGCCCTTGTCAGGAGGATAGAACATGGAACTGATTCAGCCAGGTTACACTGCCCCGGTGGAAGAGGGGGAGAACTTTGGCACCTACGACGCCATCAGCAAGACGGTGGAGGAGCACAACCAGAATGCGGCCCCGGGCGAGAAATACTGGGGCATCAGCATCGAAAACAGCACCTACACGGTGTACGAGTACGGCGAAGTGCCCACCCCGCCCACCGAGGAAGAACAGATGGAGGCCATGCGCACCGAGAAGCTGAAAGCGGCTTCCGACGCCTGCGAAGCGGCCATCACGGCGGGCATCGACGTGCTGTTCGGAGACGGAACGCAGGAGCATTTCTCACTGGAAGTGCCCGACCAGTCAAACATCGACGGCGTGTTCAACGCGGTGATGCTGGGGGCCACGGCCTACCCCTACCATGCAGACGGAAAGCAGTGCAAGCTGTACTCTGCCGCCGACATCGTGACGCTGTACACGGCAAAGCAGAGCGCCATCACCCAGCAGACCACCTACAACAACGCTTTGCGGCAGTGGATCGGCCGGGAGACGAGCCTTGAGGTGCTGAAGGGCATCTCCTATGGCGTGGAGCTGCCGGAGGACCTGAAAGCCGAGGTGGCGGACATCTTGCAGAAGGCAAAAGAGCAGGTGGAGGCAATCGTCAAAAAGCTGTCCACTTGAGAGCACTGGTCCGGTAGGACCTCTCAGTCGCCTGCGGCGACAGCTCTCCTAGCAGGAGAGCCTTTGGCAGGTCCGTTAACGGCACCAGACCGAATGAGGTTTTACGAAATTTCAAAATGGAGGGCCCTGCTGTGAAACGGGAACTTGCAAAAATATCAATTTTGGCGTTACTGGGCGGAGCCCTCTATGTGGGAGTCGAGCTCCTTTGGAGAGGGCACTCTCACTGGACGATGGCGGCGGTGGGAGGCTTTTGCTTCGTGCTCATCGGCGGACTGAACAACTACCTGCCCTGGGAAATGCCCATCTGGAAGCAGGCGTTCTGCGGCAGCGCCCTGGTGACAGCCGTGGAGCTGGTAGCGGGGGTCATCCTGAATTTATATCTGGGCCTCGGCATCTGGGACTACTCGGGCCTGCCCTGCAACCTGCTGGGACAGATCTGCCTGCCATTCAGCCTGCTGTGGGTGGCGCTGAGCGTTCTCTGCATCTTTGTGGATGACGCACTGCGGTGGAAGCTGTTCCACGAGGAGAAGCCGAGGTATCGGTGGTAAGGAGATTTCAAAATGGGAAAGAATTTACTCGTGGGCGTGGGCAGCAAGGCCCGCAAAGTGAAAGCCCTGTATGTGGGGGTAGGCGGCAAAGCACGCAAAGTCAAAAAAGTGTACGTCGGCGTTGGCGGCAAGGCAAGGCTGGTGTACCAGAGCTATATCCCTGTGACGGGGATCAGCGTGATAAAGTCGCACGTAGGTAGTACTTTTAATATTTGGAAAATTGAGATTGCAGTTTTACCATCGAATGCTACAAACAAATCCACATCTTGGGATTGGGCTGAAGGTCCTACTAACTCCGGATATTTGAACACATATAGCAACCAGCCTCCTACTGACACAACCTGCACCTTGTGGTCGAGCCCGTTTGGAAGTGCTACGGGAACATTACGGTGCACAACGGCGGATGGAGTAGTTAAACTTTTTTATGTAAAAACTAGTTATGGAAATTTCACGGTAACGTATTAAAAATCAGCATTTCACAATTTCTCAACGGAATATCAATTCATCGTAAAAATTTCAAAATGGAGGTGAAAAGTTATGGGAATCGAAAGCTATTCTCTCGCCAGGGACGGCGAGAAGAAACTGAGCGCCAACTTTAAGGTAAGGGAGTTTGCCTGCAAGGATGGCTCCAACACGATCTTCGTGTGCGATGAACTGGTGCAGCTGCTGCAGAACATCCGGGACCATTTCAACCGCCCGGTAACCATTACCAGCGCCTACCGCACGGTGACCCACAACAAGAAAGTGGGTGGCAGCCCGAAGAGCCAGCACCTGTACGGCACCGCGGCAGACATCCAGGTGAAAGACACCCCGCCTGAGTTTGTGGCCCAGTACGCCGAGGCTCTGCTGCCGAACACCGGCGGCATCGGCCTGTACCCGAAGAAGAGCGGCCGGGCCAAGGGCTGGGTGCATGTGGACACCCGGCCGAAAAAGAGTAGATGGACATTATAGGAGGAAAGAACCATGAAAAATGAAGTGTGCACGATCATTGGCATTGTAGGCGGGGCCATTGCCACCGCCTTTGGCGGCTGGGACACGGCGCTGGCGGCGCTTGTGACCTTTATGGCCATCGACTACATCACCGGGCTGATGGTGGCGGGCATCTTCCACACCAGCCCCAAGACGGAGAGCGGAGCACTGGAAAGCCTGGCGGGCTGGAAAGGGCTCTGCCGCAAAGGCGTGACGCTGCTGGTGGTGCTGGTAGCCTGCCAGCTGGACAAGGTGATGGGTTCCAGCTTCATCCGGGATGCTGCCATCATCGGCTTTATGGCGAACGAGGCAATCTCGATCATTGAGAACGCCGGGCTGATGGGGGTGCCCATTCCGGAGACGATCACCCAGGCGGTGGACGTGCTGCGGAAGAAAGGGAAAGAAGAGCGGAAATAAGAGGTGGCGCTGAAATGAAACGGGTGGCGACAAGGTGGCGCAAGGAATTTATATAAATGATGATAATGCGATATAATTTACAGAATTGATGCACGCTCGTAATGAGCAGGTCGTCCGTTCGAATCGGATCAGTAGCTCCAAAAAGAAATCCCTGAAAGTTGGTTTGTGAAGCCAGTTTTCGGGGATTTTTGTTTGTGTGTCTTTCTTTTCTTGCAATCCTTGGTCAAATAAGGTACAATACAACAATAGAAAATCATTCTGTCATGGAGGAAATGGATGTTTGACCCAAAACTGAAAGAAGCGCTGGGCCGGGTGCAGAAGCCGGGCCGTTACACCGGTGGCGAGCCGGGCAGCGTATATAAAGATAAAAACAACGTGGATGTGCGGTTTGCGTTCTGCTTCCCGGATACCTATGAAGTGGGCATGTCATTCCTGGGGGAGAAGATCCTGTATGAGCTGCTCAACTCCCACGAAAACTGGTGGTGCGAGCGTGCTTTTATGCCCTGGCTGGATATGAAAGCGGAAATGGAGCGGCTGCAGCTGCCCCTGTATACCATGGAGAGCAAGGATCCGCTCACGGATTTTGACGCGGTGGGCTTTACCCTCCAATACGAGCTTTCCTATACCAACATTCTGGCCATGCTGGACCTGGCGGGTATCCCGTTTTATTCCAAAGACCGTGATGGATCCTGGCCGCTGATCGTGGCGGGTGGCCCCTGTGCCTGCAATGCGGAGCCCATTGCGGATTTCTTTGACGTTATTCAGCTGGGCGAGGGTGAGAATCAGCTGCCCGGCATCTGCGCCGAAATTGAGAAAGCCAAAAAGGAGGGCGGCATCTCCAAGAAAGAGCTGCTGCTCCGAATTGCTAAAATTCCGGGCGTGTATATCCCGGCGTTCTACGATGTTACCTATCAGGAAGACGGCCGGATCGAAGCCATCACGCCCAATGAGCCGGGCATTCCGGCCAAAATCACCAAGGCCATTATCAAGGATCTGAACGAGTTTACGCCGCCGACAAATTTCGTCGTCCCAATGGTGGGTGCCATCCAGGACCGCGCCAGCATTGAGGTGCTGCGCGGCTGTGTCCGTGGCTGCCGTTTCTGCCAGGCGGGCTTTTTGTACCGCCCCATGCGCCAGCGGGATGCCAATTTGCTGAACAAGGCCGCCCAGGAGCTCTGCTCCAACACGGGCTATGAGGAGCTCAGTCTGTCCAGCTTGTCCACTTCCGACCACGGCCAGCTGGAAGAGCTGTTGGATGATTTGAACGAGTGGGCACCCAAAGAGCATGTCAGTCTTTCGCTGCCGTCTCTGCGTGTGGACAACTTCTCCGAGAGCCTCATTGAAAAGACCACCAAGGTGCGCAAGAGCGGCCTGACGTTTGCGGCGGAGGCCGGTACCCAGCGCCTGCGCAATGTCATCAACAAAAATGTTACCTGGGACGAGATCGAGAAGACCTGCCGCATTGCATTCAAGGGCGGCTATTCTTCGGTCAAGCTCTACTTCATGATGGGCCTGCCTACCGAGACGCTGGAGGATATCGAGGGCATTGCCGAGACGGCCCAGAAAGTCGTAGACCTTTATTATAGTATGGACCATGCCAAGGGCCGCGGCGTTCAGGTGACCATCAGCTGCGCCTGTTTTGTGCCCAAGCCCCACACGCCGTTCCAGTTTGTGCCCATGGACACGGCTGAGACCCTGCAGGCCAAGCAGAAGCACCTGCTGGAGAGTGTGCACAGCCGGAAGATCAAGGTCAACTACCACGACAGCACCACCAGCTTCCTCGAGGGCGTGTTTGCCAAGGGGGACCGCCGTCTGGCTCCGGTCATTCTGGAAGCTTACAAGCGGGGCTGCTACTTCGACGGCTGGGAGGAGTGCTTCCAGTACGATACCTGGATGCAGGTGTTTGAAGACCTGCGCGTTGACCCGCGTTTCTACTGCCAGCGTCCCATCGGGCTGGATGAGGTGACGCCATGGTCTCATATGGACTACGGCATTACCCATGATTTCCTGGTGCGGGAGTACAACAAGGCTCTTGCTGCCCAGACCACCAAACCCTGCAACCGTGCCTGCAGCGGCTGCGGTGCCAATCATCTGTTAGGAGGTCCCTGCTTTGATTACAGTCAGAATCTCGTTTAAAAAGAAGAATGAGGCCTCCTATATCTCGCTGCTGGACATGCAGCGGGTCATGCAGCGGGTGCTCAAGCGGAGCGGCCTGCCCGTGTGGCACACGCTGGGCTTCAACCCCCATATCTACATGACCTTTGCCTGCCCGCTGTCGCTGGGGCAGGAGAGTGAGTGCGAGTGTGTGGATGTCAAGACCGAGGCTGAGGCTCCGGATTTTGCCCAGTGGAAAGAAGCACTCAACGCGATCATGCCTGCGGGCATCGAGGTCTACAACGTAGAGCCGGTGCAGATGAAAGCGGACCTCATTGCCTATGCCTGCTATGAGATCAGCTACCCGGCGGATGCTGCTCCGGTGCTGGCTCAGTACAATGCACTGGAGAGCGTGCCGGTGGAGAAAAAGAGCAAGCGCAAGACAAAGACCGTGGAGCTGAAAGAATACGTCCCGGCACTGGAGCTGCACGAAGCAGGAGAGTGGGTGCATTTCCCCATCTGCCTGCCGGCTTCTCAGGACCTGACGCTCAATCCCTCGCTGCTGGTGGCGTTCCTGGAAGAAAAATTCGGCCTGCCCGCGGCAAACGCCAACATCCTGCGCACGAAATTCCTGACGGCGGACAAGAAAGTGTTTGCGTAAAAATTTTCTTGGATTTTTTGTTCAAATCGCTTGCTTTTACACGCGTTTTGTGATATCCTATTTAGGCGTTAGTGTCCGCTGAGAAACCACAGCGGGGTTAATGACACGTTATCATTAAACGGGCGGTCCTCTGACGGCGGGTTTGCCGTGTATGAACGTCTAAAAACAAATGGAGGATTCAAAAATGGACGCACTGAAGATTATTT
>OGJJ01000380.1_pt1 | contig 41490 bp, 32 predicted proteins | sample 1572081 | NCBI WGS metagenome assembly OGJJ01 (sample SAMEA2582122, study PRJEB24529) | metagenome | biome: Human gut stool | place: China | collected 2011
GTAGATGTTCAAAGCATGCTGCTGCCGCGGGTTACAAACCCGCCCCCCAATTAGGAAACATACAGGCCTTGCCATTCACGATATAGTTTTTTTCACTATGTTACCATGACAAAAATTTGCCATTCAACCACTCTATATAAAAAAGCAACAAACAAAACGCTACACAAATAACAAACATACGGCCATGACAAATTTTATGCAGTCCACCGCAATGTTTATTAAAAAAATATATAACGTTTGAAAAATATTTGTACATTTGTGGGCAAAGCGCTTCAAACTTTTTAGATTGATGCGCTTTTATTATTCATCAACGCAAAACCGACCACTATTATGGACACGCCTAATACATCAACCACGAGCAAACCCCTCACCCCGCAAGAGCAAAAGGATGAGGAGATGATTCAAGCCGCCTTTCGACATCTGCTCGACACCTACTTGGCTTCCAACCACCGTCGCAAGGTGGACATTATAACCAAGGCCTTCAACTTTGCAAAAGAGGCCCATAAAGGCGTGCGTCGTCGTTCTGGCGAACCTTATATCCTCCACCCCATTGCTGTGGCTCAAATTGCGTGTGGCGAGATAGGATTGGGGTCAACCTCTATCTGCGCTGCCCTGTTGCACGACGTCGAGGAGGACACTGACTATACGAACGAAGACCTTTGCAACCTCTTCGGCCCTAAGATAGCCAACATTGTAGAAGGCGTAACAAAGATTTCGGGCGGCATCTTTGGCGACCGTGCCTCGCTACAGGCCGAAACGTTTAAGAAATTGCTGCTCATGATGAGCGACGACATACGCGTTATCCTCATCAAAATATCTGACCGCCTACACAACATGCGCACGCTCTCAAGCATGTTGCCCTCGAAGCAATACAAGATAGCAGGCGAGACGCTCTACATCTTTGCCCCCATTGCCGACCGTTTGGGACTGAACAAGATTAAGACCGAACTTGAGAACCTCAGCTTTAAGTACGAACACCCTGACGACTATGCCGCCATTCAACGCAAGTTGGAAGAAAGCCACGTAGAACGCGACGACATTATAGACAAGTTCACACCCGCTATCTGTCAGAAACTTGACGAGATGGGCGTGAAGTACACGCTCAAGGCCCGCATCAAGAGCCCATATTCTATATGGTGTAAGATGCAGAAGAAGCACATACCCTTTGAGGAAGTGTTCGACATCTTGGCCATACGTATCGTCTTTACCCCAGCCGACCGCGCCCACGAAAAGGACGAATGCTTCCGCATCTACTCCGCCCTGACCGAGATATACAAGCCCCACCCCACACGTTTCCGCGACTGGTTGTCCAACCCCAAGACAAATGGTTATCAAGCCCTTCACAACACGTTCATGTCGAAACAAGGCAAGTGGATAGAAGTACAGATACGCTCCGACCGCATGGACGATATAGCCGAAGTAGGCTTTGCTGCCCATTGGAAATATAAGGACAAGGACGCTGAGTATGACGAGAACGAATTAGACAAGTGGCTCAACTCTATTAAAGAGATTTTAGACGACCCACAACCCGACACGCTCGACCTTCTTGACAACATTAAGCTCAACCTCTACGCCTCTGAGATTATGGTCTTCACCCCCAAGGGTGAACTCAAGACGATGCCTAAAGGCGCTACGGCCTTAGACTTTGCCTACTCCATTCACTCCTTCTTAGGTTCTCACTGCTTTGGCGCCAAGGTCAACCACCGACTTGTGCCGCTGAGCTACGTGCTCAAGAGTGGCGACCAAGTAGAAGTGCTTACCTCACGCAATCAACACGTGCAGCCAGAGTGGTTAGGATTTGCCACCACGGCTAAGGCACGTGCGAAGATACAAGCCTACTTACGTCGCGATAGCCGCGAGAAGCAAAAACGCGGTGAAGAAATGCTGCGCAACTTCGTAGCAACTCACGACATGGAATATACAAGTGGACTGATAGACAAGTTGCGTCGTTGCTACAATGTCTTATCGAATGAGGAGTTTCTCTTCAATTTGGGCGACGAGAAGATACAACTCGACGACACCACGCTCAACTTCCTACAGGGTCGCAACACCTCAAAGGGTTGGCGCCGCTTCCTGCCCTCATTTATGGAGAAGAAGAACACGGACGCTACCCACACGCTGACGGCCAGCGAAGTGGACAACGCCAACTGGGCTAAGAACTTGAACCGCAAGGAGATACTCGTGCTCAATGAGGACGTGCTGCGTAAGTGTAGCTTTGAGCAATGTTGTTCCCCCATTCCAGGTGACGACGTCTTGGGCTACATTACCGACGACGGTACTTTGCAACTCCACAAGCGCAGCTGCGATGTGGCCGTAAAGTGTAAGACGCGTTACGGCAACAATATCATTGCCTGCCGTTGGGACACACACAAGGTGATGCTCTTCGATGTAAAGATAGAGGTGCGCGGTGTTGACTCACAGGGAGTACTTTATGCCATAGCCGATGTGTTGCACAAGTTGACACACTTTACCGTGAAGCGCATCACACTCGACACGAACGACGGCATATTCGACGGCCAACTCACCATCTCCGTTTACGACACCAACGACGTTGAAAGCATTTGTAACCAACTCAAACAGATTGAGAACGTAACAGAAGCTGTAAGAGTGTAAGACACATTCATCTATCATAGCGCAAAGCGCGTAACGCAAAAGCATTTTGCGTTACGCGCTTTTTCGATAAATTGCAGTTGGATAATTAATCAACTTCGCCCGCTCGGTTGTCGTCCACTGGCCAGTGTACATGTTTCCACTGGCCAGTGTTACGTGTTTCCACTGGCCAGTGGAAACACGTCCACAGGCCAGTGGACGATAACCAAACGCGCATTGTTTAACGGCTGTTCACCTCTCTACTCCAAGTACGACCTCGTCAATGCGAAACTTTTGCATGCCTGCCGGTACGCGCACTTCTACTACATCGCCCGCCTTCTTGCCCAAAAGGGCTTGCGCTATGGGCGACTTGATTGAAATTTTACGTTCACGTAGATTGGCCTCGTGCGGACTCACTATGGTATAGTCCATGTGCATATTATTGGTCATATTCGTAATCGTCACACGCGAGAGCAGTCCCACCACATCGTCACTGAGGCGTGACGTGTCAATCACCCTCGCAAACTGCAACACACGTTGCTTAAAACGTATGCGACTCAGTAGTTTGCCCTGTTCGCGCTTTGCAGCATGATATTCAAAGTTCTCGCTCAAATCGCCCATGGCGCGCGCCTCTGCTATCGCATCTTTCACCTTAGGCACCTGTGCTTCTAACTCTTTTAGTTCGGCCACGAGTTTGTCGTAACCCTCTTGCGACATATATTCCATTACGTTTTCTTCTGATTATTGTTTCACTTTTTTCCAATTTTTCAGTGCTTGGACTGAAAAGTTCAGCTAAGTTACGAATAAAGTGCTATAAGTAGGTGTTCAAAATTTAGTTTTATAAGTAGGTGTTCGAAATTAGTTTATATCAAAAGCTCTCTCGGGCGCGGTCTTTTCCTTTACGTTCAGTCACATAGCCCTATCACTTTTGTGCCTATAAATATCCCTTGAGTTTTTTTCTCCTTGTCGTTCTATTTTTATGAAATAGCAGTAACTTTGCACGGAAATAAATAACATTCGAATCAATGAAAATACTGCATACTGCTGACTGGCATTTGGGCAACACCTTTCATGGTCATAGCCGACTCGATGAGCATCGGCACTTCTTGAAGTGGTTGCTGCAAACGCTGCGCGAGAAGCAACCCGATGCACTACTCGTTACGGGCGACGTGTTCGACTCGGCCAACCCTTCGGCGGCAGCCGAGGAGTTGTTGTACGACTTCTTGCTGCGCGCAACACTCGAAGTGCCAGGACTGCAAATCGTCCTAACGGCTGGCAACCACGACTCTGCGGGACGATTGGAAGCACCTGCCGCATTGCTCAAGACACACAATATATATGTGCGTGGCACGATACACTACACGACAAAGGGCGAACCCGACTTTGACTATTACCTTCTGCCTTTGGCCGACCGTCAGACGGGACAGGCCTCGTGTGCGTGTATGGCACTGCCCTACTTGCGCGGAGGCGATTATCCCGCTGGCATGACACCAGAGGAGGGACTCCGCTTCTTCTTTTCACAACTACACGCTCGCTTGCGCAAGAGCAATTATAAAGGTCTTCCCATTGTTGTGGCAGCTCACTTTTATGCCGCAGGGGCCGACATCTGTAAGGACGAACACTCTGAACGTCTCGTTGTAGGCGGTCAAGACTGTGTTGAAGCCGATGTCGTGGGACAGAATGTGAGCTATGCGGCCTTGGGGCATATTCACAAGGCGCAACAGGTGCGTGGCGGCGAGGCTACATATTATGCGGGTAGCGCACTGCCCATGTCATTCTCTGAGTTGAACTACAAACATGGCGTACAGTTTGTCGATATCGACCCTCAAGGTGAGGCCCTGGTGGAGTTTGTAGAATACGTTCCCTTACGCGGTCTCGTAACGATTCCGGCTAAGGGCCGTGCCGTGAGTGCTGAAGCCTTGTTCGACTGCATTAACAGTCTGCCCAAGCGCGACAAGAAGAACACGGATTCGCTTACGTGGCCATACCTTGAAATCCATGTAGAAGAGGCACAACCTCAGCCTACGCTGATGCACGACGTGATGGAGGCTTTGCAAGATCGCGCAGTACACTTCTGCCGTATGCTACGCGTAAGACCTGAAAACAAAAAGGCTGACAGTGCCAATGATGTAGACACGCCCTCGGCCGATACGCTGGCAAACATCAATCCGCTTGAATTGGCTCGCCGCAACTTTGAGGCTCGATTTAACAGCGAAATGCCTGAAGAACTCGTTACACGTTTTAAACAAGCTGAAGCGGAAACGAAAAACAACATGAATGTATAAGTAGGTATTCAAAATTAGTTTATATAATCATGTTCAGAATTAGTCGATATGCCTTGGCGCATTCTTTCGCCCAGAAACATAGGTTTCATCGGTCACGTAGCCCGCTACGCTCCCTCTTCAACCTATGTTTCTGAACGAAATACTGCACCAATTCATATCAACTAATTTTGAACACCTACTTAACGTTAAGACTTTCAGACGTTAAGACACTAAAGGCGCGCTTCGCGCTTTAAGTGTCACGACAGTTACACGTTTCACAATGAAGATAGAAAAGATTACCCTTTCCAACCTTACGTCAATCGAAGGGGAACAAACCATAGACTTTACGGAAGAGCCACTACGTTCGGCAGGTCTATTTGCCATAACGGGCGATATGGGGTCGGGCAAGAGCACCATACTCGATGCCATTTGCTTGGCACTCTACAACAAAGCTCCACGTTTTGACAACGTAGACCGCATACCCACTGATGACTTAAAGTTAGCTGTTGAAAAGTCGCAACAAGTGCAGGCCAACAACTCGGCCAGCATTTTGCGTCGTGGACAAAAGCAAGGCGGCGTAAGCGTTACCTTCACCACTCCCAGTGGCGAACGCTACGAGGCTACGTGGTTGGTGCGCGTTACACGCAGTGGCAACTATAGCTCACCCGAACGCTCGCTCGAATGCTTAGCTCCTCATCATCAGAAGTATGACAAGGCCGACATTCAACCCACACTCGACAAAGCCATTGGCCTGACCTACGAACAGTTTACACGCACCGTTATCTTAGCGCAAAACTCGTTTGCCAACTTCTTACTGGCAAAGCCTGCCGACAAGGCTGCATTGCTTGAGAAACTTACAGGCACCGAGGTATATAGTGCGGTAAGTACGCAGATTTACCGCCTTTCGACGCAAGCCGACACGCAAGTATTGGCACTCGAAAACGAGCGACAGGGTATGCTCAGCGACTTCTTAGACGAGCACCTCTTGGCCGAACAAAACGAGCGCCAACGCCTTTTACTCTCAAAGCAACAAAACTTGCAGCAACAGTTGCAACGCCTTACGCAACAACTGGATTGGATCGACCGCTACGACCACACTTCCTTGTTAGTTGAACAACGCGAGCAGGCCTTTAACGCTGCCACACGTGCCTTAATGGAGTCACGAGGCGACGAACTGAAGTTGGAGCGTTACGACGCTGTCATCGATATGCAGCCGCTCTATCAAGAGATTAAGATGCGTCGCGCTGACATTGAACGCATTAAGCAAGACGAAACGGCCAATACCAACGCGCTTGAGAAGGCGCGCCGCGAGTTGGAGAAGTTGAGTCAACAATTGGACGTGGCACGCGAACGAACGACTGACAACGAGAAGCGACTCGACGAACGCCGTCCAGCCATCAATCGCGGTCATGCGCTCATGGGCGAGATGAACGTGGCTGCGGAGCAGTTAAAACGCCTTGACGAGCAGTTGACATTGGCTGAACACACGGCCGAAAAGCGCCAAAACGTGTTGCAAACGAAGCAAGAGATGTTGCAGAAGGTGGAGGAAGAGATGAAGCAACAGCTCTTACACAAGCAATCGATGGAAGCTCACCGCCACATGTTCGATAAGTTTGACCTTATCATGAACAAGCTCCCAACGCTCGGCGAACAGACGCGACGCAACCAAGAGAGCCACGAGAAGCAGACGGCCCTACAAAAGCGACAAGTGGAACTTCGCGCACAAGGCGAACGCGCGGAACAAGAGCAACATAAGAATCAAGCGAAACTGAATGCGTTGAAGAGCGAACTGCTCATTCATCGTCAGACCAATCAAGGTCACGACTCGGCTCGCTTGCAAAAGGCTGCGGCCGAAAATCGTAGCAAACTTACTGCGCTCGCGCGTGCGGCCACGCTGTGGCAACACATATCTGATGGCTACGCTCAAATAGCCGAAAAGATTGCCGCACAGAAGCGTGAAGAGACAGAACTGGCTCAGAAACAATTACAAGCGGAAAAGGTGGAAATCGAAGTGCGAAGCACGGAAGAGGCCTTTACACGTGTAACGACCGCCTATACGCTGAGCCAATCGCAGAACATCGTGCAACTGCGCAAACAACTGAAGGAAGGCACGGCATGTCCCGTATGTGGCGCTACGCACCACCCTTATCACACTGAGACGGAACGTGAATTAGGGGAACTGCTCAACAACCTTGATAAGGAACACGCTGCTCTACAACAAGATCTACAACTCAAGCGCAACCGATTACAAGCGCTGCGCGTCGAGGTAGCTGCCGACGCGGCTCGCATTGAAGCTGACGGCCGCGCCTTGCAGGAGTTGCAGAAGCGTCAAGCCGCTGATGTGGAGGAGTGGAAGTCGTTTGCTTACCTTGACAACTCCTTTGCCGACTGCTCGGCTACGGTTAATCGTGAAGCACGCCGCATGATGATCCAACTCCTCATCGACAACACCACACGAGCTGCCGACGAGGCTGATAAGGAACTTGAGACGTTTAACTTCCACCAACAGCATATTAACCGTCTGAACGAAGAGATTGCACAGCTTGACACGGTAATGGATACGAATCATACCTACCTTGACAAGGTGCGCACCGAGGCGCAAATCGCAGCAGCTGCGGCTGAGGACTTACAACAGACGATCAACCTCTCTGACCGCGCTTGCTCTGAACTTTATACCGACTTGGACGAAATGATTACCCTCTCGGGTTGGTTTACGGAATGGAAGAATAACTCTGACGGACTGCGCATGCGCTTGACCAACCTTCACCAAGATTGGAACCAAACTTGTCGCGCACTTGATGAGTCGGAACGTTCGGCGGCCTTGCTACGCGAAGAGATTAAGGGGGCGGAGACGAACATCGCGGAGGAAAACCGCCACGTGGTGCAATGTCGCGAAAGCCGCGATGCCATTCGCGAGGACTTGAACGGGAAACGCGAGGAGTTGCGCCGACTCATGGGCGACAACACGCCACAACAGGAGGCCGATATCTTGCAACAGGCCATCGCTACGGCTCGCGAAGCGGAACAAAAGGTGCGCACGGCTTACGAAACGGGCAGCGGCGAACTACGACAGCTTGAGGGTAAACGCGACAACTTGCTTAAGAGCCGACTTGACAGTCAGCAGCAACAGCAGGAACAGCAGCAACGCCTCGACCTCATGATAGCTCGCTTCAATGCTACCCACTCTCCCGTACAGTTTACAGAGTTGGATCGCATCTTCACCTCACAGACGGACTGGAAAGCTCTTCGTCAACACCTTGACGAACTGAAGGAGCAGCGTGTGCTTACGGCTAACAACTTAGACCAAGCGCGCACCGAACTGCAAGCCTTGCGTGCCGAGACGAATCGTCCCGTTATGGAGAAGGCTACGACCAAGGTGAGTGGAGCAGACGCTGAGAGTGGAACTACCGACGGACACGAAGCACTCCCCCACCCTTCTACGGAGGACCGCGCCTTATACGCTTCTCTACGCACAGTGCTCACCACCGAGAGCGATGCCACACAAGTTGAACTCAAGCGCACGGAGGAAGGTCTGTTACAAGTCAACACGCGCCTTGCGGCTCACGAGCGTTGCATCGAACGCACTGCCGCGCTCAACAAACGGCTTGAAGCGGCTAAGGCCGACCAATTGGAGTGGACACGACTGAACCAACTCTTTGGTTCGGCCGACGGCAAGAAGTTCCGCACCATGGCTCAAAGTTTCACGTTCAGCTACCTCGTGGCACACGCCAACCAACACTTGCGTATGCTCTCGCCACGTTATGAGTTGCAACCTATCCCTACTACCCTCACACTCGAAATCATCGACCACGACATGTTCGACGAACATCGTTATGTATCATCACTTTCGGGTGGTGAAACGTTTGTCGTATCGTTGGCCCTTGCCTTAGGGTTGGCTTCGCTATCAAATGAGAACTTGGTCATCGGTTCGCTCTTCATCGACGAGGGCTTTGGCAACCTTGACCGCGACTCGCTCGACCTCGTCATGGTAGCTCTCTCTAACCTCGAGAATGCCCAAGGCCGAAAGGTGGGTGTCATCAGCCATACCGACCAGATACGTTCACAAATTTCCCCCCAAATCATACTCCGCCGCCGTCCTGGCAGCAGTAGTTCGATTATCGAAGTGGAATAATAAGGAACTCAAGTTTCGGATTTAGCAAGGGCGGGCTGAAAGCCCAATGGAGCACATAGCCCAGGGCAAGCGAAGCGACACCCTGGGTATCGCGTGTTGGAGCAGTCGCGCCCTGTAAGGGCAAAAGCTTTAAGACATGGCGCAAGTATTGAACAAAATTTACATACGGTGTTCCACTTTAAGACCGCTAAATCAGCTATCAAGCAAGAATAACAACATAAAGGTCTCTCCCCCTAACCCATCCCCTTGTCGGGGAGGAGTTAGGGGGAGAGGCCTTATATTTTCTGCTATTCGAAGTAGAACGTGAGCATCACCATGCCCACGCTGGTACGATCAATGCTTTGCGTATAGATAAGTTGAGAAGGGTCGGTAATGTCCTTACGATTCTTTTGTAACAAATTGCCAAGGCCAAAGCAGAACTTCAGCTCTGGAATAAACTTAAAGAAAGGCATATAAAGGTCGCACCCCATACCCGCCTCTATCATAAAGTTAAAAGGTTTATTCTTAAGCTTGCCCTGCTTCGTCGTAATCAAGTCGAACATCGGCGCTACCCCCGTGACTACATAAGGGCGAAAATTATTAAAGCGCGGTGCAGCTATCTTGAGGTCGACAGGGACACCGATGTAACACGACTTCATATCCTGCGACTCGCGTTGGTCAGTACCCAACTCGCGAAACGTAATGTGACGCGAACCGAAGTGTAATGAAGGCAACACGCGCAGTCCCAAGGTGCGATTGATGCGCCACTCGCCCAACACGCCCACCGAGAAGCCAATGTTCACTTGGTCCGTCTGCGCCACCCACTGTTGCCCTTCCATCGCATCACCCGCAGGGGGAAGGTAGCCATTATTATCAATGCGCATAGATTGGTCGTGTACGCCCACAAAGAAGCCATAGTGGAAACGTCGTTCGTCAATGTAAGGCTTGTTTTGCACCCGTCGCTCTTGCGCCCATGCCGCAGCACAAGCAAAGAGGCAGAGCAAGAAGGTGAAAAGTATCTTTTTCTGTTGAACTATCATGTAGTATATATAATAAGGAGTAAATGAGCCAAGAAGCTCTACAAATTATGTCCGTGCAAATTTATATATAAACCACGACTTTCTAAACGAACAACAGTAAAAAAGGCACCTTTTAAAGTTTTAAAGTTATAAGGTGTTATAGGCGTGATGTAACTTTATAACCTCATAACCTCCCAACCAAAAACCGAATTATCAAGAAACCCATTAAACTAATATTTCCATTTTCTTTCTCCTTTAAATAAAATATGTAACTTTGCTGCGCAATCGCGTCAACGGCCTTGTGCTATGAGCGGTTGCAGGACAATAACTCAACTCACAATCAATTAACAATCAATTAAATTCTACTATTATGGCTTACGTAATTGGTGACGACTGCATTGCATGCGGTACTTGCATCGACGAATGTCCTTCAGGTGCAATCTCAGAAGGCGAAAAGTACTCAATCGACCCTAACGTTTGTGTTGACTGCGGCACTTGCGCAGATGTTTGCCCCTCTGGTGCTATTGCTCCAGGCGAATAATTCGTCAGCACACGTCAACTTAACTCACTCAAACTGCCAAGCGTACACGCTACAAAGTGTCGCAAGGCAGTTTTTTTTGAATAAGACAGGCTGCGCCTCAGCAATTGAAGTAAACTTCATTGCATTCGGCTTGCACTGTCTTTGAATAAGACAGGCTGCACCTCAGCAATTGAAGTAAACTTCATTGCATTCGGCTTGCACTGTCTTTGAATAAGACAGGCTGCACCTCAGCAATTGAAGTAAACTTCATTGCATTCGGCTTGCACTGTCTTTCATGCTGAAAAGTACTATTTTTGCCAACAAAACGCCCACTTTACACAGATATTACCCACCTATCTAAACTTTTTTTTCAAAAAATTTGGTCACTTCAGCGAAAGCTCCTATCTTTGCACTCGCAAATAAGACATAGACAGATTTTTACCATTTGCACAAGGAGAGATGGTAGAGTGGTCGATTACAGCGGTCTTGAAAACCGCCGTGCTGAGAGGCACCGGGGGTTCGAATCCCTCTCTCTCCGCCAAAGTCAGCGTAACGAGTTGTAAAACAACAAGTTACGCTGATTTTTCGTTTAAGGGTGTGCCAAATCTGCGCCAGAATTTTTCAGGTAATTGAACAAACATCTTTAATCCACCGATATGATGGCTCTAAAAGATGTAAAAAGATTGTCTGCAGACCTGAAAGAACGATACCCTAAGATGGGTGTTTCACCACGAAATCTGTGGTACATGAAGAAATTCTATGAGCGTTATGCAGGACATAATGAGAAAGTGCAACGCAGCGTTGCACTTTTGCCGTGGTCACATAATATGTTGCTTTTGAGCAAAGGATTAGATGATGATGCAACTCTCTATTATGCCACAAAAACGGTGGAAAAAGGTTGGAATCGCGACTTGTTGCTCAATGCCATCAAACTCAATATGTATGAGACACAGGCATTGGCACGAGTAGACAACAATTTTGACCGTACTCTTCCTGCCAAACAAGCCCAATATGCCAATGAAGTGTTTAACAGCAGCTATAATCTCGGTTTCTTAGGTGTCACAAGTCCCATTTTGGAACTTGAACTTGAAGACCGCTTGGTTAAAGCTATCACTCGTTTTCTTATGGAACTCGGCAATGGCTTCACTTTCATTGGCAACCAGCATGTGCTGGAATACAATGGCAAAGAGAGTAAGGTTGATATGCTTTTCTTCCATCGTGGACTGCGTTGTCTTGTAGCTGTTGACTTGAAAATCGGTGCTTTCAAACCAGAGTATGCAGGAAAGATGAACTATTATCTTTCTCTCCTTGACCGCCTTGAACGTGGTGCAGACGAGAACCGTTCCATAGGTATTATACTTTGTGCTGAGAAAGACCGCGTCGAGGTGGAACTCGCACTTGAAGATATGGGAAAGCCTATCGGAGTGGCGGATTATCAACTGATAGTTCCGAAAGAGAAATTACAGAAAGTCCTTGCTGACGAGATTAAGGCGTTTAGTGAGGAACAAGAAATATTATAACATGGATATTCAAATAATAAATCAGCATACATCCGCTTTCAACGATATAACGCATTACATTGAGAGCGATAATGGCAAAGAAAAGGTTGAAGTATGGTTTGCACGCGAGCTTCAGTCGGTTCTTGGCTATGCACGTTGGGAGAATTTCACTATAGCTATAGGTAGAGCCGTAGAATCATGTAAGTCACAGAATATCAACGTGGATGACCATTTTCGTGAGGTCACGAAAATGGTTGCATTGGGTAGTGGTTCAAAGCGTGAAGTCAAGGACTATATGCTTACTCGTTTTGCCTGTTATCTCATAGCTCAGAACGGTGATCCAAAGAAAGAAGAAATAGCATTTGCACAAGGTTATTTTGCATTGCAGACAAGGCGGGCTGAACTTATAGCTGAGCATTTGCAGCAAGTGTCACGTCTAGAAACACGCGATCGACTGCGTGCTTCAGAAAAACAATTGTCTCGCAACATTTATGAGCGTGGTGTTGATGACCGTGGATTTGGTCGTATACGTTCAAAAGGTGACACGGCTTTGTTTGGCGGACATACCACCGAAGACATGAAACTTCGCCTCGGCATCAAGTCAACACGTCCGTTGGCAGACTTTCTTCCTACGCTGACCATTGCTGCCAAAAACCTCGCCACAGAAATGACAAATTACAATGTGGAGCAAAAAGACCTTTATGGTGAACAGATCATTACTGCCGAACACGTTCAGAACAATGTAAGCGTAAGGCAGATGCTGGGGCAACGAGGCATAAAACCCGAAAACCTTCCTCCTGCTGAGGACATCAAGAAAGTGGAACGCAGAGTGGCAAGCAACGAGAAGAAAATAGAAAAGACTTCAAACAAATTGCCAAAGAAGGTTGAATAATATAGAATACTTGCTGACGAGATAAAGGCGGTTAGTGAGGAGAAAGAAAAGAAAACAAAAATAATCTCTTAAAAAAGGGATAGCAATAATGACAAAATACTCATTACAATCAGAAATTTTCACCCCTATCATTGAGTCTCAGAGAAAAGAAATCTTTGATTCTCTAAATGTACCTCTGAAGGAATGTGTTTTTACACTTGATTATACTGAATTATACTGATAAGAATTATAATTGCATGCCGTATTTAGACGCTGCACTTGAATCGAAAATTCAAGGACTTTCTTTTCAAGAGGAGGAGGATTGGATATCGGTGCACAAATGGCAGGTATAAAAGTTTTAACAAGTTTAGATTTTGAGAAAGATGCTATTGCAACATTAAAAGCAAACAGATTCTTTTCTCATACCCAACATAGACTTGATGATACACGGAATGTAAAAGGTTCTGATTTTTCTGAGATATTAAGGATTAGTAATCCTGAAAAATTAGTCTTGCTTGGTGGCAATCAAAGAAGAATTTCCTAACTTATTAATGATGGCTGAACGATATGAAAATGTATAATAAATTTCGACAATATCAGGAAAAACCTAAAGAGAGGCAACAACCTCCTTCAAGGACAAGTCGCACAAAAGAGTTCGTAAAATCAATGCTTGTTATCTCAACACCCTTAGGTTGCTTATGGTGGTTTGCTGAATTAAAATATGCGGGTGCTGCTTTTTTCTTTTGTTTGGCAATACTTATATATGGTATGTTTACACTTCCATTTATCAATCTTTATGGTTCATTTGTAAAAGAGGATGAGGAGCAAGTAGTGAAAGATGAGGTGGGGCCAATAAAATCATGTGTTGGTCTTTTTGCTGCGATATTAGGTCCAGTACTTGGAATATGGCTGTTTATATCAAGTATGCCTTATTGGGACCTAACAGAACGTAGAGAATTAGAGGAAAGCCCTAGTGTTTATATAACTCCTCATGAGAATTGCTATCATTCAACGAAAGATTGTTATACAATCAGAGGTCATAAAATAAAAGAGATACCACTTTATAAGGCAAAGAAGAAAGGTCGAAGACCATGTGATATTTGCTATTAAGTAAAAACGTCTTTTCATAAATACTCCATCGCCCATAGTTTTGCGGAAACAAACAAGCAAAACTATGGGCGATTTCAATTACTTACACATAACAGGCGTGAACGACCTGCCCGGCTATCATGCCGCAGCGGCGTTCACCACCAAGAGCAGCGAAGTTTTCAAGGAAGCGGAGGAGATTTCACCGCGCCATGTGAGCGACAAGGTGAGCTATATGCCTTGGGGAGCAGACGACCAAATGCCGTATGACATTATCAATTTGATTGAGAGTGATGAGACACTGAGCACTTGCCAGATGTTCAATGCAGAGGTGTGCTATGGGAGCGGACTGGTGTACCAAACTGATGAATGGTGCAAACAGAATGTGGTGAACGAGGTCGAGGAATTCTTCTTGGATAACGACATGGCGAGTTATTTCCTCGGTGTTTGCCAAGATTTCAAACACTTCGGCTTTGCCGTGAACGTGATTATTCTCAATGAACAAAGCAACAAGGTGGTGAGGGTGCTGCGCAAGGAGGCTTGCTATGTTCGCTTTGCGCCAGCAAACAAGGAGGGCGTGATACCACAGGTGTTATACGCGAATTGGCGCAACTCGGTGCGGGCGGAACAGGTGGAGGTCATTCCACTACTCATCCCGCAAAGTCCTTGGACGGACTTGCAAGCACAGGTGAAGAAGGGCAAACGTAAGTTTGCCGTGGTCAACCGTGTGCCGACGCCTGACAGCACGTATTATCCCATTCCTTATTACGCCTCGCTCTTCAAGGGCAAGTGGTACAACATTAAGCAACTCATCGGGGTGGCAAAGGAGGCTAAGTTGAAAAACTCGGCACCTATCAAATACCACATTGAGATTGCCAAATCGTTTTGGAGCAATATATTCAAGGCGGAGGGCATTACTGACCGCGTGAAGCAACAGGAGCGCGTGAACGAGGAAAAGGACAACATCATCAATTTCCTCACGGGCATGGAAAATTCGGGCAAGGTGCTTTTCTCGGAGTTTTATGTGTCTCCCAATGGGGAGGAACAGCATGATGTGGTGATCAATAAAATTGAGACGGACAAGGAGGGTGGCGATTGCTTCGTGAATGTCGGCTGCGCTCGGCAAAGTTCAAGCAAGCTTGACTTTGCTCTCGCTGGTACGACATTTGGGCGACGGGCATCATCGAGGCGGTGAACATGATGTGCTTTACCATGCGTGTACACTCGAACCTTGTGGGTTCTGTGCCGGGCAAATCGCAGACGAATAATTCGGGCAGCGACAAGCGCGAGCTTTATACGATTGCACAAGCCCTGCAAAAGCCGTATCACGACCTGTTGTTTAATGTGCACCGATTGATTATAAGGTTTAACAAATGGGACGGGGCTTATCCCGACTGTCCGTTTATCCAGCTTACTACACTCGATGAAAATAAGGACGCAAAGCAGGTAAGCACAAAAGAGTAACTTTATAATCTAAAACCTCAAAACTACTATGTCTCTGTTGATACCCGATAACAATGTGCTTCTGCAATTCGTTCCGAATGTGCTGAAGTCGGTGCAAGGCGAGACCTTGCTCTTTGATAAAAATGCTCCGCACTTGGAGGTGGCGGAAGCGTGGCTCACGACCACGTTCCTCTCTGAGGCAGTCCTTACGGAACTGCCCACACGCGATGCCAACAACAAGTTGTTGCATTACGCGCGTATGGCAGTGGTGGCAGAATCCATGCTCCATGCCGTGCCACAATTGGATTTGGTGCTTACGCCCAATGGCTTTGGTGTTGTTTCAAACACCAATATAGCCCCTACTGGCAAGGAGCGCGTGGAACGCTTGCTCTTATCACTAAAAAAGATGCGTGACGACACAACTTCCGTATTATTGCCGTTACTGACGCAGGAAACGTCATGGGCGACAAGCGACCCATGCCAATACTGGAGCCAGACGCTTTACCCGTGGTTGAATCTGCCTCGGAAACTCGGCAGCACCGACCACTCTTGGCAGCGTTACCAGGTACTGCATTCTAAACTCATCGCCACCGAGGAACGATTGGCACATGATTTCTTCTCCTGTGAACTCTTGGCGACTCTGCGCCAAGCAGAGTTATTGGGCAAATGGGGCGAGCCCCCATCTGCACCACACTACAAGCGTGCCTAGAGGCACATCTCCGCGATTGAACTATAATATATTACGGGAAGAAGGAGAAGTCCCCATATCATCTTGCATTGAGGTCGTGAACTCCATCCGCAATGCTCCCGATGGTATCTTTGAAGAGTGAAAGCAGTCGGAAACCGCTACGCTCTTTGAAAATCATGGGTACAAGAATGATAAAAGAAAAAGTGGGTATTGGTTCTAATGTTGTATATTTGTCGTGTTAAACAAATCTGTAAAAGCGAATGAACAATCCAAGATTCTTAGAATTGTTGCACGATGACACGCACAAAAATCCACTATGGGCACAGAAAATGATACCAGTGCTTGTTTATTGGGCTAAATCGAGCAATGACAACAAAGCGCATTATTATAGTGACTTGTCAAAAGCGGTTGGACATAAGACAGATAGGATAGGTCGTATTCTTGGTCTAATTCATGATATTTTTGAAGAACTACGTAAAGAAAAAGGATTTAAGAATGTCCCATCTCTAAATGGATTAGTTAAATCTAAACAATCAGGACTTCCTGAACACGGCTTCGATTATGTAGAACCAAACTATAACAAACTTAGTTTTGAAGGAAAAAAGGAAGTTGTTCAAAAAGTCAATACAGATGCTCAACACTATGAAAAATGGAATTTGGTCCTCAATAAGTTAGGACTAAAACCTTATAAAATACCAGACAATAGTTCTGATGAAAACGTCATTCGTAAAGGTGCGTTTTCAAGGAATGGTTCAGAAGGACCTCGCCACAAAGAACTCAAACAATTTATTTATGATAATCCAGAGTCTATCGGCATTAGAAATGTTGATTTTAAGTCTATGGAATACGGACTTCTTTCTGGTGACAGACTTGATGTTTACTTTCGCTTGAAAGATAAAACACAAATTGCGGTTGAAATAAAATCTGCTATATCAGATAAAGCTGACATCTTGCGTGGTATTTACCAATGTGTAAAATACAAAGCTATATTAAATGCAGAGCAATCTGTAAGAGTGGAGCACAATAAGGTGAAAACCATATTGGTTTTGGAGGGTGAAATGCCCGAAGAGAAGATGTCTGTTGCCCTTGCTCTTAAAATAAAGTTCTTTGATAATTTCAAGAAGGGATAGATTGTTGTCTTTTCTCCCCATTCAATGCTTCCATACTTTCGCGGTATGGAAGCATTTTCTTTATCTCTGCCCAAGTCATGGTCGGAACTATCCGACCAGCAATTGTTGTTCTTCTTTCGACAAGTCGCACGCGATTTGCCGATGAATGAGGTGTTAGCCCTTTGCGCTTGCAAATGGGCTGAGACTGCATAGAGCATGACAACAAGATGTTGGTAAGCATCAAAGTGCTTTACATAACGTTCTCCTTTCTTTTCACGACTAAATTTGAAATAAACTGAAGATTTAGGGGCTTTCAAATGCGAGTCCCTATAAAATTTTTTGATGGTGCAAAGTAACAAAGGAGGTGTGCCAACAGTGGGCGCACCTCCCAAAAAAGAAAAATATACTTGTTTTTCTAATATCAAACTATGATTGGATAATGTTTTGTGGCATTCTTGCTCCTTAAACATGTTCTTTTGAATCGTTTATCTTTTCGTCAAAATCGATAATTTTTACATTATATTCTTCAAGGATCTTCTGCCAGCCCTGAGATAGGGATATTCTTGCCTTTGAGTCTAAATAACGTTTCGCTTTCCATATTCTATCCTGTCCCAAGAATATTTCACTTTTTGATTCTGCATCATTATTCTTATCGAATGCTATATTGGCATGATAGTCATCCCAAATGTCTCCATTCAGTAGGTCATATAGGATGGCCAGCTTCCTGTGACTCCATTGCTTTTCGTTTCTGTTCAAGGTCTTGTTTTCTTCAAAGAACTCACATCTTTTTTGTTGAAGTAGTTCTTCACAATTCAGGCCTCTTTCCATGTAATCTTTGAAAAAACTGATAAATTGCTTTGTTCGGACAATTCTCTTCCATTCGCTAGTTTCATAATTGTTGTAATACAAAGGCGATTGCTGATTCCAAAATGTCTTATTGTCAATTACATAAAACAAAAGTATTTTCTTGATGTTTATATGTGATGTCTCTGTAGGTCTTTCCCCAAGAAGTCCGACTATATTGTTCTTGAATAATATTATGCTATCGAGGATGTTGTTCTTATCAATAATCTCTTCATCCTGAAAAAACTCATAGATGGTATTGCCACCTACACCCTTACCATCCAGAAAGTAGGGAAGCTCCTGAATTTCCCAAATGCAAGATTCTATTTTGTTAGTCTTGGCCTCATCAGAGAAGTAGAGTTTTGATAAAAGAACTTCCTCTTCACTGAAGGTCTTACTGTTGATGTTGTCCTCTTCTTCTTCGTCTTTCGTTGCAATATCAATTTCGTGAACACGTCCACGTTTGTTTATGAATGCATTGACTATTGTGTCTATAGACGTTGCAGAACGTTTGAAGCATTGGTATCTGATGTAGTAGAAATGTAGTAATCTCGCCAAAACCTGATCGCTTATTTCATTCTCTTTGCACTTTTGGAAATATGTCATCCACGACCAAAAGAGCATTGATTTGTTTCTAGCAATAGACTTGTTCTTGTAGTCATTCCTTATTTCTTGGTTACCGCCTCTTGGATCAATGATGTCCCATTTGCCTTCATAGGTGTTTATCTCATTCCAAAGACAAGAAACAAATGAGTCAAACCAACGTGTGTAAAGGCCTTTGTAGAGAGATTGCAACTTATTTTTGAATTCCGAGCTACAGATATACATAAGGCCTCTTATGTAGGTTTCAATGACATCAATTTCAATAGTGCTTCCCTTTTTTGATGGTTCATTGAAATATTCCAAACCTTCAATACATGCAAGAAAATTGTTGAATCCCTTGTCTGCATTTGCATTTTGGGCATCACCCATTGTCCTGTTTCTCCAGAAGAAAGTCTGCCATGACTCCCACTTACGTCCGTATTTGTATAACGCTGTGCTTGGCAAGACTCTCGATTTCTGCATTTCATTGTCAGATAACTGTTCACCACGAGAATTCATAGTTATGTACAATTCCTCGCCTTGGGATGTGGCTTCCGTTTTGAAATGCCAGAAATGAATATTTGTGAGAAGATAATCAAAGTAGAAATTTGATGTATTGCCAAAAATCTTCTTGATTGATTTGAGTGCAGAAATCATGGACATCACGGTCGGGTCATTCTTGTAATCATCAAGGAACCAGTGAGGCGAATTATCTAAATCCATGATGAAGTCAAAAGCACTACATCCTCCGTCTTTAGCATGTCTAATCAATTGAACAAGAAACTGTTGGGTTAGACTTCTAACTTTGTAGTTGAAGCCCATATGTAAACCATCCTCATCAGCTCTGCATATTGTCAAGAAGTCATCAATTCTTTTTTCAATAGTAGATCTATAGAGAAGAAGCAAAAAAAGAGTAGTGATTCTCTGTTGACCATCAATAAGCAACTCATCAAGGATTCTCTCACTTTCGTATTTAACATATGAAGGTTTGTAGGAATAGAGAAATCCTACATTTATGTTCTTGTTTGTGTGAACATGGTGGCATTCCTGACAAGGAGAGGCCTTTTTCTCCAACTCCTGAAGAAATTTTTCCAATACATCACTATTATTACCCCATACATATTCTCTCTGTATCTCGGGAACAATCATATTGTTTAGAGAAAACAGAGTTAGAAGGTTTTCATCTTTAAGATATGCGTTATACTTGCTCATTTGATGTATTTAAGAAGTTACTTATTCGTTTAATTATATATTCTCGTCTTGCAAGGATATCGGATTTATCCCATCGGTTCATCATTTTCATATCGATAGATTCGTCATGACGTTCAAGAAAGATCTTGTTGAAAGCATCATATACATGGGGCCTGATAAAGTAACCATCTTGAGACTTACGCATGATGTCTATTCGTTTCTCCAAGAAGAAGTCATTTCCGTAGCCTCGGTTTACAGATTCATGAAGCACACACATGTTTCCAAGAGAATTGACAGGTATGACTTTTTCAATTTTATCATTTATACGAGACTTAATACCTTCTTTCCAGTTTTGGTTATCCCAATCTATATCGCAGTCATCGATATAAATTTTTTCCTCACTGATCGTTTGGTTTATGATCTCAAGATATTCTTTTAGGATCTGTGTTTGCTTTACCTTGTCTTTGATTCTGTCTCCAACAGGTGTCTGCGGAAATATATGCTCAAGGTCTTCTTTGTACGCCTTGAAATGTCTGGCAGTAAGGTACGCACTATTTCTTGAAGAGAGGATGCTGATGATGTCGTGCAATGTTGATACCATTACCAGTTTTTTATCATACCAGTTTTCAGAGAAAGCGGTTTTTTCATTTTCCTCTTTGCTTCTTTCTGATTGTTTGATTAAATCATCAAAAACTTCAGTACTGGCAATTCTTTTCTTTAAGAAACGAATGAAATCTTTCCTGTAAAGTTCTTTCCATTGCTTCAGTAGTTCTTTGAAGTTCAGAGTAGGGGAATCTTCTGATTTTTCTCTGGCATAGATGCTTGTGAAGAGTATGAGATGGTATAGTACTTTGTCGTTATACCAGTTCTCCATTGTTCTTTGTAGTAATTGAAGCTCTTCCAAAAAATAATCATCTATTACTTTCTTCTCAAAGAATTCCATGTCTAACACACCATCTCCGTATGCCAGGACGTACAGTTTATAGAGATTGTTGATAGGGTATGTCGCGTCATTGAAGGATACAGAGTTTTCGTCTGATACTTTGGATTCTTTTGTGAATTGATGAAAGTAGTTTTTCTTGTTATCATCAGCCCACCAAAGATTAATGCTATCGAGTAAAAGTCCTATCTTTACCCTTCGCTCATTGATCAACACGTTCTGTTTTATGCTATCATCAAGATTTCCGACCTCTTTTTTTGCAAATCTAGTAATAATCAAGGCACGGATAAGGTCAGCACCATCCAAAGGGACTTTTTTCCCATTCAAATTTTCAAATAGTTCCTGCTCTTCTATATTCTTAGGAAGGTTCACAATTAACTTGACATTGTTGAGAATCTTGTCCTTCATTACAGAGACAGTATCAGAATTGGCCTCAAACCAAGTCTGGACTGTTTTGTAGGCATTGAACAGATAGAATATATCCTGATAGTCGTAGTCCTTTCCTTCGTTTCTTGCAATCTCCAGAAGTTGGTCCCAATCCTGTATGTTTCTCAGTTCGCTAGGTTTGAAAATATATTCCTTGAGGAACTCTTCAGTCTCATGCCTTACATTGTATTGCAGTTTCTCGTTAATTAACTCGTATTCGTCAAGATATGAAAGAATGACTGTAAGGGTCGTCAGCCTTTGCTGTCCATCAACAACGTTGAAAGAGTCCTTAAATTCGACGAGTGTGATATTCTGAAGGCAGTAAAATAGATTAAGGTCCTCATGGGGAGAGAACTCATTAATGTCTTTTAGCAACCGTTCAATATCTTTTGTATCCCATTTGTATCCTCTTTGATAAGGTGGAATGGAATACTTTTTCCCATGTAAATAAGAGTCGAACAGTTCTTTAGAGCTATAAAGTAATTTGTCGTATACTATCATATATATGTTTTGTTAAAATATATTCAATATTCTCTTATGCATTATGATATATAAAAACTATATTTTGAAAATTCATTATAGTATTTTCATTGCAATGGCAGCGCAGGCTTATGCGTCGGCCAAGACTTGATATTGCTGCAAAATCTTTCATAATATGGGCTACTGATTATCCTTATTGAACACAAAATAGTCCTGAGTGATCCCCTTCCGAAACCTTGTCTTGCACGTTTACTACCCCTTCTTCGTACTAAATCGATAAATTACGTGTAGCATGAAGTAGCGATGAACGCACTTACTCCAACCTGAATAGCGAGAGTTGACATCAACTGACGTCCACGTTTGGTCACGCTGGTTGAGCAAGTCGGAAGCTTCGAACGTGACGGCCAACGACTTATCGCGTAAAAAGGACTGCTCTATAGAAGCATTCCATATCGTGCGCCAAGGGTGAATGACATAGCCTCCACTGTTGTGGAAGCGATTGCTCTGAAGGTTCGACTTGACGACCATGTTCCATGGCAAGGTGTACTGTACGTTAAAGTCAAGCACATTCATGAAACTGCTCACATTGTCATATACCTCGGTGCTGCGCGCTATGGTGCGATACATACACATATTATCTAAGCCTAACACCCACTTTCCTAGACGGGCATTGATGCCTCCCATCACGTAAAGTTGATGGTTCGTCTTGTCGTAGAGTTCAGCCTCAGCTGTCGTACCGATGGTGTAGGCACGTCCTTTGGTGAGCGAGTAATAAACGGAGCTGGAGAAGTTGACTAACTGCTTCTTATCCAACGGAGTTGAGAAGTTCAAATTGGGCGAGTAGTTCCACGACCCCTTAGGGAGGTTGACACGTTCGGTGGTCGTTACACCCGTCAGTTTATCGAAGCGCGAGCGGGTGGTCACTTCGTTGTCCTGAAACGTAAAGGTGTGGCCCATTGAAAACATGCGACCGTGCTTCATATTCACTTGATAGCCCATTGATGCAACATGTACGTGACGCTTCTTAAGGTCGGGATTACCCAACGAGAGGTAGAGCGGATTGCTCATGTCGGGCAACGTGATGGTTTGCAACAACGAAGGATTGCTGGTGTAATAACTATAGGAGAACGTGAAAGTGCCGATAGAGTCCGTCTCGTAACGTGTGTTTAGTCCTAAGCGATAAAGGCCACTGTGGCGCGATGGGTAGAGCGGGTCGTAGTCACCCTTAACGTATTCAAGACGGTCGTACACCAAGGTATAGGTATTGCTCAAGTCGAGCGTGAGGCCTTTCTTCTTAAATATCAAGTTGTTCTGAAACGAATGTTGGCGCGAGAGCGTCAGTTGGTCGAGCGTCAGCTCAGGGTCACGCGCTGTGGCTTGCCAACCTGCTTCAGTGGGAAGTGTGCCTATCAGAGGCAAGTAGTCGTTGAAATTGGCAAAACTGCCGCCCAAACGTTCTAAACGATAAGCATCGGCTATGCTGTGCGAACGGTTGATTTGTGTGCCATACGTAAAGCGGAAGGACTGCAGACCAGGTATGGGAGCGTCTAAGAATACGTAGTTTGAAAAGTCAAAGTCGTGAGAGGCCGTGCGTGAATAGCGATTGTAAAGCGGATCGACCTGTGAGGCCTGCGACGTTTGATACTGCGTGTACTGCTTCAGGTCGTTCGTCTTTTCATCGCCATAACGATAACCGATGTTGCTCATCAAGCTCAAGCGCCAATTGTTTTCGCTCAAGCGTTGTGTAAAGTAGAGGTAGTGCTGCGTGTAGTGCGTACCTTTATCAGATAGGCTCTCGTCGAGCATCAAGGTGTTGGCTTGCGCTTGTGCGCTGTTAAGGGGCCAACCCGTTGTGGGGTGATGAAGCAATGAATCGAGGGGCGAAAGGGAATTGTCGGCAAATCCTCCGTTCCATTGCGCTTCTTGTTCGTGCGAACGGTATTTGTAGGAGTTGTAGGAATAATGAGGGCGATACTCTAAGTAGGTCCACTTCGTAGCTTGCCACGTGAGCGAGAGATTAATGCGCCAGATGCGCTCATCGTTTTTGGTCGTCATGTGTTCCATACGAGTCGTTCTCGTACCGTCATCGAGGAAGTTTTCGGTCAACTGACGGTTCTCGTCGTGGTGGCCACGATAGTCCCAACCGCCGCTGCCGTCTACCATGAGGTAGCCCTTGTCGCCTCGCTGCTTACCATTGTTCCACATAAACGAAAGGCCGGGCTGCATATAACGCGTGTCACCCGAACTACTTCCGGCGCCGCCATTTTCATTCCACATACCCTCATCGGTGGCACTTTGGTACTGTCCCGTATTGGTAAAACCTCCGTATGCACTCACGCGAGAGTGTTCGGTAAAGGTGTTGGCAAAGCCACGATAGCGCCAACGGTGGTCGGTGCCATAGCCGAGGTCGACATTGCCAGTCCACGCACCCAAGTACTTCTTCTTTAAGATAACGTTCACCACTTGTTCACGATCGCCATTATCGATGCCCGTCACCTTGGCTTGGTCGGTGAGGTCCTCGTAAGCTTTTACGTTTTTAATGATGTAAGCTGGAAGGTTTTGCAATGCCTTCTTTGTATCACCGCGCTCAAAGTCGGTGCCGTTCACTTGCACACGGGTTACTGCCTTACCGCGATAGTAGAGGGCACCATTCTTTATCTCAAGTCCAGGCATACGGCTTATCATGTCTTGCAGCATGTCGCCTTTCGTTGCTCCCAGCGCGTCCATATCGTAGATAACGGTATCCTTCTTGGTTACAAACACCAAGCGCGTGGCCGTAACCGTGGCTTCGCCCAAGTCGCGCTGGCGCTCTTTGGTCGGCTTCGTCTTTAGGCTATCCGTCTTCACCGTGTCAGTAGGGAGTATAAAAGTACGCGCTTTTGCCCCTAAGGTAAAACAAAAGAGAAGGAGCAAAAGCGTGAATAATCTGTGGGGGAACGTGTTCATCGGTAGTATAGTTGTGTCTTATAAGTAGGGGCAGACCTATTGAAGTTCTGCCCCAAAAGAGGATTGCTACTAAAACTCGTCAGCAGCGTAGAGATAAGGGAACGTGGCCTGCTTCCACTCAATTATCTCGTCGTCGCGGAAGAAGCGCTTCAGTTCTACTTCAGCCGCCTCCTTAGAGTCGGAAGCATGTACAATGTTCTCTTGAAAACTCATACAGTACGTGCCGCGTATCGTGCCAGGCGCTGCATTGCGTCCGTTAGTAGGCCCTGCCAGCGCGCGCACTGCTGCTACTGCATCTACGCCTTTGAGGCAGAGGGCCACTACAGGGGCTACCATCATGGAGTCCTTAATCTGTTGGAAGAAGGGTTTTCCGCTCAAATGGGCATAATGTTCTGTCAGCATCTCGTCAGTGAGTTGCATCAATTTCATACCGCATATCTGTAGTCCTTTCTTTTCGAAAATGCTAATAATTTCGCCTGCTAAGCCGCGCTGCATCGTGCAGGGCTTGAGCAACACAAGTGTCTTTTCTAATGCCATAGATAGTATGCTTATTAATATATAATGGTGTGTAAAGGTAATGAAAGGAGAGGGAAGGACAAAACGAAAGACGGATAAACTGCAATTTGTCTGCCTAATGGGGGGCGGGTTAAAAACCCGCCCCCCAATTAGCCCCCCAATTAGGCAGATAAATTGCTGTTTATAGAGCGATTTTGCGCTCCCTCAGTGTTTTTATTTTTCTCCCATTGTGTTTTGAAATCGCTCCCACAGTGTTTTTTTACCAAAAAGGCGAACCGAAAGCAAGAGTAGCTTTCGGTTCGCCATTTACGTTTTATAAAGTGTGAGAGATCAACGTATTAGAGGCCCAACTTCTTAGCAATAGCTGCGGGGATAGCCTTCTTGTTGATCAAGATGTTCATCGTCTTGTAAGCAACATAAGCCTTAGAAGCGTAGAACATACCGTGGTACTTGCCGTAGTCACCCCAAGAGTTCTTTACCATGAAGTATTCGCGGCCGTGGTTGTCCTTGGCAAGACCGTAGATGACCATACCATGGTCGTCAGTAGTCTCCCAGTTGTCGTAACCCTGCTGACGAAGCTCTTGTGTGATAGTAAGTTCATCGTTAGAGGGTACTTGAGCACCGGTGTTGATCGTACCGCCCCAACGAGCTGCGTCAGAACCAGTGAGGTCGCGCACCTTGAGATTTTTAGGTACATAAGCATAGTCCTTACCATTGCGACGACCGAAGTACTCTTCCGTTACGTCAGCACCCCAAGCGAAGCTGTAACCATTCTTAACGGCATTGTCCATTACCTCCATAAACTCGTCAAGAGGCAAGTTGTAGCTCTCTGCCCAACGCCAGTTGTCTTGGATCTCGAGAATGAACTTAGAGTAGAAGGGGTGGTGCGTATAAGAGGTGAGTGATACGTAATCGTCCATGTTGAGGCCGAGGTAGTCAGTCACGTATGTCTTCGGCGTGTAAGTCTTGCCATCGGCAGCCTTTACCTCAGTCGGGAGTTTACCGAAGTAGTTGTCGTAGATGTTAGCGAGGTCCTTCTTCCAAGTGAGCGAGATTTTGCTTTGCTTACCCTTAGCGATAGCACCTACGTAAGCAGAGGTTACAGCGTCGAGTTGGTTGAAGTTGAAGAGGCTGTCACCATAGAGTGTGCCTGGAGCGGGCATGGCGTCTTGGGGTACCATACCGTAGTTTTTCATGCAGTAAACGGCATCGTAGAATGAGCCACCTTGTGAGAAGCTAACGTCGCCATGAGTACGAACGGCCTTGTCGGCACGATCCATGTAAGTGTTGTAAACGAGGAAAGACTCGCAGAGGTCGTGTGTGCCCTTGCCCATGCGAAGGAGTTCGGCCTCAAAGTAACCGAGTGAAGAGTAAGCCCAGCACGTACCGCTTTGGTTTTGGTCCTTGATAGAAGTGATGGGGTTAGCCTTGATAGTAGTGAAGGCAATAGTGTCTTTTTTAGCCGCATGCGCTTTCTTGCTGCGCGCTGCAAGGCTTCCTGGCAGCATGAACAATGCAGCTGCTGCGATGAGGAGGATTTTATTCATATATAAAAGTTATAAAAATATTTTTGTTGACAGAGGTTGACGAGTAAGTTTGTCTGTTTCTTTTGTTGACAAGTTAACGAGTTAACAGAAGTTGACGGGTAAGTTTGTTTTATATACAAGGTAACTTACCCGTTAACTCGTCTACTTGTTAACTCGTCTACTCGTTGATAAATCGTTCAACGTCTTCCGTGCGATACGGAATGCGGTCTTTGCCTAAGAAGCGGCAACCGTCGGGTGTGATGAGTACGTCGTCTTCGATGCGAATACCCCCAAAGTCGCGGTATTCGTTGATGCGGTCGAAGTTGAGGAACTCAGCGTTCGTACCCTTTGATTGCCAGTCGTCGATGAGGTCGGGAATGAAGTAGATGCCCGGTTCGTCGGTTACGACATGCCCTGCTTCAAGGCGGCGACCAAAGCGCAAGGCATTGGTACCAAACTGAGTAGAGGGACGCGTCTCTTCGTCGAAGCCCACGTAAGTCTGTCCAAGGCCCTCCATATCGTGTACGTCCATACCCATCATGTGGCCCAAGCCGTGAGGCAAGAAGAGAGCGTGTGCACCAGCGCGAACGGCCTCTTCGGTGTCGCCCTTCATCAAACCGAGGTCTTTCAAGCGATCGGTCATGAGCGCACAAACGGCCATGTGAACGTCCCACCAACGCACACCGGGGCGCGCATGAGTTAGGGCGAGGTCATGACAATCGGCTACAATGTCGTATATCTCCTTCTGCTTCGTTGTGAAGTGGCCGTTGATAGGCGTTGTGCGCGTGTTGTCCGAACAATAGTTTTCGTTCGTTTCGGCACCAGCGTCCACCAAGAGTAATCTGCCTGCCTCTAAGGCACGAGGTGAAGGATAGCCGTGGAGGATTTCGCCATGCATCGTCACAATACTTGGGAATGACACCTGTGCGCCATAGCTTGCAGCTATGCCGTCGAGCACACCGCCAATGTATTGTTCCGTTACGCCAGGCTTTGCTAAACGCATGGCCGTCGTGTGCATCTTGTAACCTATCACGGCGGCACGTTCGAGTTCGGCAATCTCTTCCTCCGACTTGATAGAGCGCAACTTAATCACGGCCTTAATCAGACTGAGCGAAGCCGCTTCGCGCTGCTTAGAGGGGTGAATGCCTAAGAGGTCCATGATCTGAATCATGGTGTCATGGCGGTAGGGCGGTAAGAAGTGTACCTTGCGTTCGGCCGCAGTGGCATGCTTTACTATCTGTTCCAACTCCGCCATGGGGGCAGAGGCCTCTACCCCACACTCTTCAGCCATTTGGGCTACTGAGGTGACAGAGCCGTACCATACGATGTCGTCGATGTCGATGTCGTTGCCTATCAATATTTCGTTGCCCGAATCAGCATCTATCACACCAACGAGGCCGTCGCGATGCTGACCGAAGAAATAAAGGAAGGAACTATCTTGACGAAACTTATATACGTTTGAGGGATAGTTGTTAGGACTATCGTTGTTGCCAAAAAGCACTATCAAACCGCTGCCCACAAACTCGCGTAGCTTACGGCGGCGCTCCATGTACGTTTCTTTTGAAAATAACATAGCGAAAGTTTTTTTGTTTTTTTAGTTGACAAGTTAACGGATAAGTATGTTTTTTTGAAAAGTAACTTACTCATCAACTTGTTAGCTCGTTAACTAATAACTTTTTTACTCCGTAATTATATTGGGCAAAAGTACAGAATTTTATTCAATTTGGTGTAACTTTGTCGTTGATAAAACCAAAAAGAGTCACAATATGCCATCTACATTACCACAAAATACGGGTTTGGTGCTTGAAGGCGGAGGAATGCGCGGTGTGTTTACGAGTGGCGTACTCGACTATCTTCTTGACAGCGGCATCACCTTTCCTTATTGCGTAAGCGTGTCGGCAGGTGCTTGTAATGGCCTATCGTATATGAGTTGTCAGCGCGGTAGAGCCAAGAAGTCGAACATCGACCTGCTGAGCCAATATCGTTACATCGGCATGAAGTATCTATGGACGCAGCACAGCATACTCGACCGCGACTTTCTTTACGACCGCATGCCCCACGAAGTGTTGCCCTTCGACTACAATACGTGCTTTGCCAACCCCATGACGTTTGAAATGGTCACTACCAACTGCCTTACGGGCAAGGCTTGTTACTTAACAGAGCGCAAATCCCCCGAGCGTTTGATCGCCTTGGCCAAGGCTTCATCTTCGCTGCCCTATGTATGCCCAATCGTATGGATAGACCGTCAGCCGATGCTCGACGGTGGCATTGTCGACTCTATACCCATAGAGCGTGCTATCGCTACGGGACATCCATTTAACGTCGTCGTACTGACGCGCAACCGAGGCTATCGCGAGACGTCGCGCGACATCAAGATTCCGAAGTACATCTATCGACGATTCCCGCGCCTGCGTCTGCTCTTGAGCAAGCGTCATGCAATCTATAATGCGCAGCTCGAACTCATCGAGCGCCTTGAAGATGAAGGTCGCGTAATGGTCATTCGTCCGCAGCGCCCACTTGAGGTGACGCGCCTCTGTAGCGATGTAAACAAACTGACCGCCCTCTACGAAGAAGGCTACGACTGCGCCAAACGTGCGTTCGAAGGCCTCAAATAGCCGTTCACTTTCGTGCACCTTTTCTCGCCATGGCAAAATGAAAGCAAGCTTTCTTTTGCTCATCTGGCTTAACGAAAAGGTTCGTCTTTTTATAGAAAACGCAAAAAACGAGTAAAAGCTACAGAATGTGAGAAAAAAATTTGGTAAAGCCAATAAAACGCTTTATCTTTGCACTCGCAAATAAGACATAGACAGATTTTACCATTTGCACAAGGAGAGATGGTAGAGTGGTCGATTACAGCGGTCTTGAAAACCGCCGTGCTGAGAGGCACCGGGGGTTCGAATCCCTCTCTCTCCGCAAAGTCCTGTAAGTCGCAAGATTTACAGGACTTTTATTTAATGGTTTATTTTCTTAAATGAGCCCAAATATAGGCTTACCCGATAAACATTGTGGAATATTGATTACAACCAGTTAGGGAAGCCTTTACCTTTATCTTTTATTATGTTGTACACGGATAGCACACACGAATTTTTGAGCCATAAACGAACGTTGTGGGGAAAATCCGATTGGGAGAAAACTTGTGATGATGGAGGCAAGTTCTTTGGTTGGTAATTATGCATCAAAATATACTTTTGGTTTATTTCAAGGCATTTTTTCTAACTCGTTTCTTGCAAGGAAGAATAAAAATATCTATCTTTGCAGTTAAATATTTAGCTTTGCAATAAACTATGAGTGTATTATACGGAACAAAAATAAACCAACTGCTTGCCAATACCGCACCGACAGGGCTGTTATTTGCTGACTGTCTGAAGAAGAAAGGCTATTCAGTCCAACTGCAAAAGAAATACAGAGACTCAGGATGGCTGACAGCTATATGCAAAGGTGTGATGTGTCGCACTGGTGCCCGTTTGAATGCTTATGATGCCATAGCGTCATATAACAAACAGATGGGTGGCACCCTCAGAGTGGCTGCAATGTCTGCCTTGGAATATACGGGGTTCAACCATTATGTACCAATGGGAAAGCCTGTTCTGATGGTGGCAGCACCAACGTTCAAGACACCATTATGGATGCAAAGTGATGTCTATGACGCTACCTTCCGGGTGTTTCACACAAATGCCTTCTCGTATACAGAGACAATAGAAAGAGTTACGGACAGTGGCACGTTATATGTTTCTTCTCCAGAACAAGCGTTCTTGGAGTGTCTAATCTTGGCTCCAAAGTCATACAGCTACATGGATCTGTACTATGTTATGGAGCAACTGACCACCCTACGTTCTGATGTTGTACAGCACTTGTTGGAAACTTTGGACAACAACAGAGTAAAGAGGATGTTTCTGTATATGGCTGAAAAGGCAGGTCATTTTTGGTTCGAAGAACTGCATCCCGAAAAGATAGATGTCGGGACTGGGAAAATCCAAGCTGCTACCAATGGTACATTTAATCGTAAATATAACATGACTATTCCAAAAGATTTAGAAGAATATGAGGGATAAGTACAAGAAGCAGGTCGCATTATTGATAAGAATTATGCCGTCTGTATATCGTATCAAGGAATTTGCCGTGCATGGTGGAACAGCCATTAATCTGTTCCATAAGAATTTGCCACGGTATTCAGTGGATATAGACCTTACCTATATTCCCATTCAAGATAGGACTACAAGTTTATGTACTATCAATGAAAGACTGCTTGAGGTCAAGAGAAATATAGAAAAAACGATACCAGGCATTGTGGTTGTTCCCAAACTAAAAGTATGGAAGCTCCTTTGTACATTAGGAGATGCAACCGTCAAGATAGAAGTGAATGGTACGAAACGAGGTATCATTGGTGATACTGTGGATATGCCATTGTGTGATAAAGCACGGGAAGAGTTCAGTATGGGCTGTAAAGCTCGAACAGTCTCTTTCACCCAATTATATGGCGGAAAAATCACTGCAGCTTTGAGTAGACAGCATCCTCGTGACCTGTTTGACTGTAAGTATATGGACATTAGCTCTTTTGAGGATGTTAAAGATGGCTTTATGCTGTGCCTCTTAGGAAGTGACAAACCTATCATCGAGTCATTGCAACCCAACGAGATTGACCAAACGGAAGCGTTGAATAATCAGTTTGAGGGAATGTCAGACGTTGTCTTTAGTTACGAAGACTATAAACAGGCTAGATTGCAATTAGTCGAAATGGTTCAAGATAGTCTGACTATGGATGACAAGAAATTTCTGATTTCTTTTGAGGAAGGCCTGCCTGATTGGAGTTTGTGTAGTGCCGGTGATTTGTCCAAATATCCTTCTGTCCAATGGAAATTGCTCAATATCAGAAATCTGAAGGAGCATAACATTCAAAAACATGAGCAGGGAATTAAAAAGTTGAAAGACTTCTTATTTCCCAAATAGATAGAGTCATCCCCAAGGAAGCCTTGTAGCTTACTGCAAAGTTAGTGTTAAACACGAGGAATTTATCTTTATTCTAATTGTTTTATACTAACTTTGTACCAATAATAGGATATAACGCTACATCGTGCTACAAGACGCTACAAGTAGGCTACAGATTTCAATGCCTATAAAAGTTATGTAACATCTTGAAAATCAATGATGCTACATGAAGATACAACTTTCAGAGTCATATTTGACTTATAGCCATTTGAATAATAATGGTAAGATAGTGGTCATGGTGTAGTATTATCCCCCTTTCATAAGGGCAATTCATAAACATAATACAAAGGCAATGAGATGATAAACAGAAAACAATGACAACCGACTTGTTTAAAAGTAAGAAGCGAGTGTCGTAATGCCATAATCTCCTCAAAGATTTGAGGGGTGGAGTAGAAAATAGAGTCGATAGATTTCTTAAAATAGTTAAATTGTGTAACAAAAGTCATTCATACACAGTGTTTTAAGACGTTTTGTCTTGCGCCAGTTCTGCGCCATTTTTCTTGCAAAATAAGCGAAAATGCTTAAAGACGGCACTTGAATATCAACGAGTTACAGAAGATGGTAGAGTGGTATAAAATCCATCTCTCTCCGCAAACAAGGGTGTAAATCAACGAGTTACGTGATTTATACCCTTTATTACACCAAAAAAATGTAAGGTTGGGTGTTTTCTATTTGAATAGTCACAAGCACAGCTTCAATTGTAAAAAAGAGTGGTGGACCATATTCCTTCTCTGTGCGAGCCCACTCATCACAGCCCTTTCCTATCCATTATCTTCAAATTCTCAAAGACTTCATCAAACCAACGTGTCTTTTTCAACTCATACCCAACCTTTCTCGCTTCTTGAAATATGTATTTATTGAAAGGAAACACTTGATTTAACTCAAACTCTTCCTTATACTCAATATAGCTATTTATTAGATAAGCCAAATCCAACTTTTCAGCAGCAAAGAAATTTTCTAGTCTCATCAACTGCTCAATATTCACCATCACTACATCCTTCACTTCGTAATCTGCTGTAACATTCTTTTCACTAATGATTCGTTGAAACTCTTTATTTAGCAAATAGTTCGGGCCTTCCACATCAAAACAATCATCGAAGTATACTATTACGGGATAGACAAATATCACACTATTGGGAGCTGACTTATCAACTTCTCTCAATATACTTGGTAACTTTTCGACAATCACATTTGCCAACTGCCCAATCCCTTTCGCATGCCCCTTGGAATTTGCGACATACTTCTCAAAAATTGCTTTTTTTATCGTCTCATAATCACCGCTTAATTTCTTTTTTGCAGCCATCTGAACATCCTTACATTCAAATACGAATATCTTATTTCGACGTCTCAGATAATAGTCTGGCATTCCCTTTCCCAGAGCCTTTTCCAGTTCTTCTCCACTATAATTCACATAATTCAAACCAAAACATTTTTTCATCAAGGAATAAAAGAGGAACCGTTCCGAGAACTCCTCACCTAAAAACGACCGAAGATTAGCATAACCCATTGTGGAATCCAACACTCCCCTCTTAACTAAAGCGTCCTTCATATCAAAAAGAAGTCCGGTATATGCTTTATCCAGAAACATCTTCATAAACATGAAGTTGTAGATATTGGGCCCTGTCTTAATCAGAGGCTTTTCCTTCATCATCAGAAAATCCATATCATGTTGATAATGCGATGGATTTAATGTTAACGAATCATAGAATCGACTAGCATCCTTCTGATTCTCACCAATAGCCATTCTGCAATTGGAGAAATCCTCTTTCCCCATTTCCAGAAAAGTCAGGAAGATCTCATCTAAATAATACTTGGCACTGGGTATATCCCTTTCTTTGCAGAATTCATCAACATATTGTGCAACCCGAGTGTTAAACTTTGGAAATTCTATCAAGAGCATATAGCACTTTATCATCAACAGCCTATAATCTCTTGGTGCTTCAATATTATTACTCTTCAAGCAATCTGGCATATAAGACTCTACAAACTCTTCTGCCTTCATATTGTTGTTAGGCAGCTTCTCATTCATTGCCAGACGCTCATCGCAACAGAGCATATATGCCAAGAACAGGTTCGACAAGTCATCCTCTGTCAATTCTTCATTTCTCCCATTATAACAAGTCAAAAGTCTGCTAATAAGCAGAAGCATAGCATATTTATCAATAAGGGCATAGTTCCCAAGGTTATATTGTTGAGCATACTGACCAACAGGATTCTTTACATCATTTCGCGTTTTCATTATCCATGGTGCCCAAATGTCGAAATCATGCTCACCAATAAACTGATTCACCTTCTTTGAGAGATTATATGAAATAAGTTCTATGGCAGTGTTTGATGGGACATTAGCCAACAAGTCTTCTATCTTATCGTGTCGGTCTGGATAGACTACGCTATAAGACAACAATACCTGCTTCTGTAATTCCATCTTCTCCATAACGTTACCATTTATCATCCTTACCATTCTGCACTCTCTATCTACTTCTGTTTACTTTCTCAATTACACCCTTCAGATAATCTTCAATCAGAATATCTGCATAGGTTGTTTTATTGCTATTTTTCTGCGCCAAGGCATGCTCCAGATTCCTCACAAACGTCAATTCTGCTTCATATACTTTGGGGGCTGCCATATACTCCAAGAAACGGCCGTTCAATATATGATAGAGAGCCATCACTTCTTTGGGTCGTATTTTATTCACTTTATCAATTATATACTCCATCGGAATATGACTTAATATTGGATAACTTAGGAAATCCGGTGTCTTGGTATCTCCATACTGAATAGTCAATCTATTGGCTAAAGTTGGCAGATCTTCGTTAAACTGGCGCAAGACCTCTTTAATATCTGTATCCAAATAGGCTTTCGTTATTTTATCCATCTTCTCACGTTCATACCTAACCACCCACCGGCTTTCCTCGGGAATCTCAGTTTCGACAACATCCAGATTTAGCTTATCAAGAAGGTTCGGCGTATCTATGCTTTCATACATCTTGTCAATGCCACTGATAATTTTTGTCTGCATATCTTCCAGAGATAAAGAGGTTAGTGAACAGAAATGCTGAAGATATGTAGCAGAATTAACGTATGCCATATTATCACAGAATTTCCCTTCTTCTACATACTTCACCAATTGCATCACAGCATCCGCCATTTCTTCATTACTCATATTCCACGGCGAATGCATAAATTTCTGCAACAATGCGTATGCGGGGCTTATACTATTTCTTTCCACCAGACCTTTATATCCTTCCCACACCGCTTTTAGTCCTTCCTTATCCAATGACATACCTGCCGTAACAAAGTCAAATATCTGCGGTGAAACAATGACAGGGAAATTATGAACTTTCACCAACTTCTTAAAGATGTACGTAATACGACGGTTTGTATATTCGCATTGTTTTTCTTCCTTCTGCTTTTCCTGTTCCTCATCTTCTTGCGTTTCATCAAACAATCCGTCTGCTTTCCAGTCATCGTCACCAAACTCCCAGTCAATTGATGACAGTTCAACATATTGAGCAAACTGCAACCTATCTTTATAGGTCAAACGGTCTTTTTTATATTCAATAGCAACACCTACCGTACAAGCCCATAAAGACAGGAGAAAGCTATCAGCAGTATCTTTATTCTCATCCTTCAGGAAAGCATTGCAGACCTCATAGATCTTGCTAAAATGGGCTAATGCGAATTTCAGTATTCTGATGTTATGCAGTTCAACCTGCAAACCTTTATCTTCTTTATATGACGGATAACTCGGATCAATTACCTCCACCGCCTTTTGAGCCGTCATGAATGCGGTAAATGGTGAAGAATAGCCCTTCCCACATAATTCCTTAAAGATGGACACCACATCTGGTTCATATACCAAGGTTTTCTCAATCACCTTTTCTTTGAACACAAGTTTTGCCTCACTCTTTTGTTGCATATAAGAGTTGTTGGCTATCACTACCACCTTATAACCTCGTTGTTCAACCAATTCATTGATGGCTCCCAAGAGAGTATGAACGTCAATTATATCTATCACGCGTTCTATATCATCAAGAATGATAACGGTTTTTTCTGTGGGAATAAGTTTATAAAGCAAGCCACTATTGTTATTGACCAATGTTTCCACGTCCACAAAATTTCCTAGCCATGATATCTTAGAAGCGAATTGTGCCCCTTTGGCTAAGGCCTTGCCAGCCTTCTCCTTTCCCAAACTAGATAGCCACGATTTCTTTTTCTCCTTTTTTGTTCCGTCAACTTCGTTGTTCTCTGGCCGTTTGTAATTATCTGCTATTCGAAGTGGCATTTCATTAACCGACTCAATACCGAATAATGACACCTTCACAGGATTCCAGCCATCCTGTTGCAAGGCAGGCATTACCACTTTCTCTATATGATAAGTCTTACCACAACCCCATTCGCCCGACACCATCAAAGCGCCAGTACTTTCCATTGACAGATAGTTTCTTATACCGTCTAACATATTATTGTTTATTAGTTCCATAATCACTTCGTTTTTAAATATTCAATCAGTACTTCTCTTGCATAATAATAACCTCTCTCTTTACAGCGTCGTCCTATTAAGATGATTACAGCTAGGGCAATTAGCCAAGCCCACCATAAGTCGTAAAACTTAGGCATGATAATACTAGCTGATACTATGGCAAGAGTTAACATAACGCGAGAAAAGGCATATTGTGCATTGAAATCTGGTACGCGAGTCTTTTCATTCGAATTTGAGTAAGACATAGCTTTGCCAAACAGTTTTCCTTCGCAGGCTTTATCGTCATCAAGTTCTTGCTTCAAAAGCTTAACTGCTTTCTTGTACTCATAAAAACGAATACGTCCAAACCCTGTATAATTTCGCGTCTTGCCACAACAATTTGGTTTGGGTGCCTTTAATAGTTTATCTGAAGGCTTGCCTCCCATAAACCAATAATACAAAGGCTCTAATAACGCACTTAATGCATTTAGCATATAGCCCATCACGTATGCTAAAGACAACAATACAGTCACATTGATGTCGTTTATATCCCAATCAATTACTATTGAAAGGACAAATAATAAGACAACACCACTAATCAATGTACTAAGCACATCGTAATACTTGAAGTTCACAATCTTTGAATCTGTTATTGTTTGTTTCTTAATGCTATTGCAGGATGTGTCACTGGTGCACTTTGATAAGTTAATGTTCCACTTTTTGAGGTGGAATATACATTACAGTGTTTACTAAGGAAATGCACAACAGCCCGATTTGGGTGCTTTTTGCTACCCTTGGCACTAATAACAGCACTTGATGGTTTTAGCATATTAATTACTTCTGTGGTCAAATTATGCTTGCTTCCATGGTGAGGTACTTTTAATGCACTACCAGGAATATTTTGAGGATAATCTTCAACGGCATCCTTCAATGTAGCACTGCATGCATCACCAGCCAACAAAAAGTTTCGGCCATTAGGGTGAAAAAGTAAGATCAAACTTGACATATTAGTAGGCGAATCCTCCTTTACTTCATCCATCACACTTTGGGCTTCTTCCTCTGTAGGCAATTCGTCTTCTGCATAGTTTTCTGCATCTGCCTCATCCTCTAACTCGGCAAAGTTTATAGCCATTTGATAGCATGCATCTTGGAAGAATCTCGATCTCGGGCCAATTACCATCAAAGGCATACCCACGACATCTAGCCCTAAAGTTGGTTCAACTAAATGGGAGTACCTTATTGCCTCATCTATCAAATTTCGAGTCGGATCAGTAGGGTGATTATAAACAGCCTTAGCAGCTCTTTCCAATTCACCGACATTATACTGCAACCTTCTAATATCATTTCGCATAAGGATGTCAGGTCTGCGAATAAAAAAATTGCAGATTTCCACCTGTGAATCGGTAAGTAAATCAAAGAATCCACCTTTGTGATCTTTATCAGGATGAGTGCAGAAAGCGTAGTCAATGACATATTTATTATTCTCCTTATGCTTCACATAGACTTTGACTTTATTTGCATCACCAACATTCCCAGCATCAACCACCGCAGTCCACCACCGATAGCCATCATGGTAGTTGACTACTATAGCGTCTGCATCCTTAACATCCATTATCGTAACTTCGTATTGCATATCGTAATATTTATTATTCATTAGTCACTACTGTCCCGTTAAAGTGGACTAATCGCTCTTTGAATTAACTGAAATACAGTCTAATAGGTGGTATTTTGGAATGAAACGGACTTGATTTCGTAACTTTGCAGTCAAATTCAAATGACTGTTATGTTCCAAGACAAAAACGTTTTTGCCCAACTCACCGCTTTTTTGAACAGAACTCAGTTTAACAACTATGTTCGCAAGTATGATGGAAACCGCTATGTGAAGCATTTCACTTGTTGGAATCAGTTGCTTGCAATGATGTTTGGCCAACTGAGTAATCGAGAGAGTTTACGAGATCTGATTGTTGCTTTTGAAGCACATAGAGCAAAGCAATACCATCTTGGATTAGGACGTAAGCCTATTGCGAAAATGACATTTGCTTCTGCCAATCAGAATCGTGACTACCGTATCTTTGAAGACTTTGCTTTCTATATGATGGAGCAAGCCAGAAAGAAACGTGTGACGGATATCTTCAAGTTGCAAGGCAATGTGTATGCTTTCGACTCAACTACCATTCCATTGTGTTTGTCGGTCTTCTGGTGGGCAAAGTTCCGTAAGAAGAAGGGAGGAGTAAAAGTACATGTGCTATATGACCTCGAATCTCAGGTTCCAGCTTTCTTCCACATCTCTACAGCATCAGTTTACGACTCAAGGGCAATGAAAGAAATTCCTTATGAATCAGGTTCTTACTATGTGTTTGACCGTAGATACAATGCATTCAAGGAACTTTTCAAAATACATCTACATGAATCGTTCTTTGTTGTGCGAGCCAAGAAGAATCGACAATACAAATGCTGTAAATGGAGGCGCAGGTTGCCAAAGAATATATTGACAGATGCTGTGATTGAATTCACTGAATACAATTCATACCGAAAGTATCCGGAGAAACTCAGAATCGTCAAATTCTATGATGAAGAACAAGGTAGGGAGTTTGCCTTCCTGACAAATGCTTTTCATCTAACAGCTCCTGAAATCGCCAACCTTTACAAGAACAGATGGCAGATAGAGCTGTTCTTCAAATGGCTAAAACAGCACCTCAAAATCAAGAAGTTTTGGGGTACTACAGAGAATGCTGTGAGAATCCAAATCTCATCGGCAATCATAGCCTATTGCCTTGTTGCTATCGTACAACATGATTTGCAACTTAAGCGATCAACTTATGAGGTTCTTCAGATTCTAAGCATTTCTCTTATGGATAAGACACCACTCGTTGATCTCTTCGAAAGGACTGATTTCAATAATGTCAAAGAACTCGGTTGTCCCCTCTTTCCGGGGTTATTTGATTAATATTTAACTGGTCCCGATTTTAACAGGACACTAATGATCTAGCTTATCAAGAAATATCTGATTGCGAAGCTTTGCTCGTTCCAAAATATCTGGGTACTTTATCACTTCCGTATATATATATTGTGGTGTTTATACTCTCTCCTCCATGTATTTCTCCGGGTCGCGCAAAAAATCCATAAGATTTATAATATACACGCCTTCTTCATTCATGTAGGTAGGTTGTAGCCCATTTACAATTACGATTCTGCGAAATCCGTCGCGAAGTTTACGTAGTGAGGTCAGTTCTTGATCTCGTTTTTCTTCTGTTTCCATCGCATAGGCCGATTGGATATATACTCGCTCATAGCCACGGTTGCAGACGAAATCGATTTCCAGCGTCTTGCGCTGACGGGATCCATCCTCGATTTTCACTTCGGTAAACACCTGTCCTACATCCACCTTCATTCCAATAGCACGAAGCTCGTTGTAGAGCATATTCTCCATCATATGCGTTGGTTCTACATGCCGAAATCCTAATCGGGCATTTCTCAGTCCAAAATCATCAAAGTAATACTTAAATGGCGAATCTATGTATTTTCTTCCTTTAATGTCATAACGAGTAACACGTTCCAACACGAACGCATCCTCCATATATTCCAAGTAGAGACGTATGGTATCCACCGAAATGCTACTATGCTTTACACTTTTAAAAGTGTCTGCAATCTTTGGAGGATTGGTCAGACCACCCACACATGATGCCATGATGTCCACTAGTTCTGACAAATCGCTATCTTGACGAACTTCATATCGCTCTTTTATGTCACGCAAATAAGTATGCTCCATCTGCTGTTCCAGATAACTCACCTTCTTGTTGACATCGTTTTCTAAAACGACCTGTGGCAATCCTCCATAGAGCATATATTCACGAATCATATCTTGCGAATAGTCATCACGAAAATCTGCTACTTCTCTGAAGGTCAATGGACGCACATGTATTTCATCTCCTCTTCCACAAAACTCAATGTACGGATTTCTATATTTCTGTTCGTTTATTTTGTGTAAATACACATTATTAACGACCACGAAGTTAGCCTTATTCCTTTGTACACGCAATTTTGAAGGCAAGAAAATGAGTCAATGGTCACATTTTTAACTCTTACAAGGCTGTTTTTCCTTCATACAACCCCGATAGACATTATCAATAGTTGGGGCATCTCAAAGATGTATGCTACCCAAATTGTCAAGAATGTCAATGGCGAAAACTTCACTATGGCGGCTCTTGTCATGCAGGTGAATGGCATCCAATTTCAAGTTAAGGTATATATTGCTTTGGATGAAGGCTCTGATTACTACCGTATCTATGGAGAAAAGAATGGAACGACTAAAGAATATCATCATGATATTGCTTTTAATGAACTTGGCGATGTACTTGACTCAATGATAGAGACTGGAGGTATGACCAAGGAAGAGTACCAAGCAAAGGTAAAGGACTTTGTTTGTAGCCTCTAACATCAGTATTTTGGTGCAAAGTTTGTGTCAAACACGAGGAATTTATCTTTATTCTAATGGTTTTATACTAACTTTGTACCAATAATAGGATATAACGCTACATCGTGCTACAAGACGCTACAAGTAGGCTACATCTTTCAATGCCTATAAAAGTTATGTAACATCATGAAAATCAATATTGCTACATGAAGATATAACTTTCAGAGTCATATTTGACTTATTGGCATTTGAATAATTGTGGTAAGATAGTGGTCATGATGTAGTATTATCCCCCTTTCATAAGGGCAAATCATAAACATAATACAAAGGCAATGAGATGATAAACAGAAAACAATGGCAACCGACTTGTTTGAAAGTAAGAAGCGAGTGTCGTAATGCCATAATCTCCTCAAAGATTTGAGGAGTGGAGTAGAAAATAGAGTCGATAGATTTCTTAAAATAGTTGAATTGTGTAACAAACGCCATTCATACACAGTGTTTTAAGACGTTTTGTCTTGCGCCAGTTCTGCGCCATTTTTCGTGCAAAACAAGCGAAAATGCCTAAAGACGGCACTTGAATATCAACTAGTTACAGAAGATGGTAGAGTGGTATAAAATTCCTCTCTCTCCGCCAACAGAGGCCTGTAAACTAAAGGTTTGCAGGACTTTTTTATTATAATTCTGGCGTACCCTTCAAAAATTACATTTACGACCAATAGTGTAGTTTATACATTTTCTATATCATTTCATACAAACCATCTGCAACGATTTGCTTATAGCATATACATAACCTAATTTTGTATAAAAAAGCAATGAAGAAAGTATTAATAGTTGTTGGAGTGTTTGTTTTGACTGGTATGATTTTAGTTGGTGTCGTATGGTGGTATTCTCGCACAAGCAACCCATGGAATGCTGCGACGATTGGAGACATTTCAACTCCTGTTGGATATACCCGTGTAGACGGCAGTTATGCAGAGT
>OGJJ01000386.1_pt1 | contig 41229 bp, 53 predicted proteins | sample 1572081 | NCBI WGS metagenome assembly OGJJ01 (sample SAMEA2582122, study PRJEB24529) | metagenome | biome: Human gut stool | place: China | collected 2011
TTGGTGCTTTAGGCGGTGACCCTGAGGGTGAGTTGGAAGTATTAAAACACATCACACCAGAGCAAGTTTCCCAAGCCAAAGCGATGCTTGATAAAAAACTCGTTAATGTCGATATTCATCAAACCGATCATATTTTATATTCGGAAGCCGTGTTGTTTGCGGATAAGGACCGAGTGAAAGTAGCGATTCAAGATCAACACACAAACATCATTTTGATTGAAAAAAATGGTGAGGTCATTTTTGAGAAAGAACACGATGAATGTGCGGATTGCGATCCCTATGATATTTTCAAACAGGTGAGCGCACGTGAAATCTTTGAATTTTCTTGTGAAGTTGCGCTCGATAAAATCCGTTTTATAGGACAAGCGGCCGCGCTCAACCGCGCGCTGTCTAACGAAGGATTGCGCGAAAATTACGGCTTACATATTGGCAGAACGTTACGCAAACAAGTTGGTAGTGGCTTAATGTCAGACGATTTGCTCAGCAAAATCATGATCGAAACCACTGCAGCCTCCGATGCACGTATGGGCGGGGCTACATTACCAGCAATGAGTAATTCAGGCTCTGGCAACCAAGGTATTGCCGCCACTATGCCTGTGGTTGTGGTCGCCGATTATTTAAACGTGAGTGAAGAAAAACTCCTCCGTGCCCTCTTCTTATCACACTTAATGGCCATTTATATCCACAGTAAATTACCCAAACTTTCAGCCCTTTGCGCAGTAACAACCGCATCAATGGGAAGCTGTGCAGGTATCGCCTATTTGCTCACAGGCAAGTTTGAAACAGTGAGTATGGGGATTTGCAGCATGATTGGTGACATCAGCGGAATCATCTGCGATGGGGCATCCAATAGCTGTGCGATGAAAGTGTCCACCAGCGTGGCTTCCGGCTATAAATCAGTACTCATGGCCATGGATGAAACCCATGTGACGGGCAATGAAGGTATCGTTGAACATGATCTCGATCGCACGATCGACAATCTATGCTCGATTGCGTCTAAGAGTATGCAGCATATCGATCGCCAAGTAATTGAAATTATGGTGAGTAAACCCTGCCCTTAATATTGAAATTGACTCAATAAGAATTTTTTATTGTGGCTATTTACTAATCGTGAAATAAATACTCTAAAATGACATTCTAACTTGAGAGTATCTTCCCTTATTTTAAGCTCAATAATAAGGCCATCATACAGATGGCCTTATCTTCTATTGCTTACCTAGAACTATTCTCATTAATTCATCAATATTTGAAACAACCTTATATTGCACTTTATCATTCCCTAATGACTGAGCATTTAAAGTTTCAAAAAATCTCTTAGCACTTTCGATTTTATTGCGTTCTTTAAGTTTTAAATCTTCACTTAAAATAGAACCTTTAGTTTCAGCAACAAAATAGATTTCTTTTACTAAAGCTGTATCAAAAGCAATTGCCCAATCGGGATTATAACTACCAAATGGTGTTGGGATTTTAAAGTTATCCGGCAACTTAGCGTAGACTAGTACTTCTTTAGCTGCATCAAGTTCTTTCGCGAAAGTTTCTTCTACTTTTGAATCTGTGGTGACGTAATCCCAAATATGATTTTTCGTTTTATAGGCATCATTAGCAACTAAATTAGTTGTAAATATCTCACTATCAGGATAACCAGAACCCAAAAGTTGATAATTTAAATGTTGTAATGCCATACTTGCTTGTTGAGAATTAATTATTTGACTCACTTCACGAATAAAAGCTTCAGGGTTATTTTTGAACTGATTGAAAATAACAGAACTAATCCCTTTTAAAATTTCCACCACTGTTTTACGAGTTAATTGTGTATTTTCAGCAATATCACCAACAAGATCATATCTCACTTGAGAATACGCAGAAATACTCGCTTGTTCTGTCTTCGTCTCATATGTACCGAATGTTTCTCGAACTTCTAGATCATGATGTCGCATTTCATCTTTTTGCGAACCTGTAGCCAATTTATAACTTAATGTTTCGACAAATTTATCATTACGCTCTTTAGATGCTTGTTGAATTTGTGCAATGCTATCTTGAATTAACTTCTTACTGTCTAATTGAATTTGATAGCTTGCTTTCTGATTGATTTTCTTCCATAAAGCCTTAAATTCTGCACGATTAAAGTTATCATTTAATGAATTGGTTACGCGTTTACTACCATCATCTACCATATCGTTTAATAATGAACGATCAAGCACACTATCAATTAGTTTAAAGACTTGAGGTGCTATATCTTCCAATGCTGAATCTAATGGAGCTAATACATCATTCGCTTTATCTTGATGATATTTTTCAACAATATGATCATTATCATCGATATAATCATTTCTCAATAAATACTTATAAATTTTTCTCGCTTCCTGATCAGTGATCTCTCGCTTATCGCCATTAACTAAAACAATCTGTTTACCCTTAAAGAACGCTTCGGTAGCTTGTGTTGGACGACTAGAAAGAGACTCCAACATTTCTTTCTGTAAATTCGTTACAAAATCTTTATAACTTTCATCCGTAACGACTGTTAAATTATTAATTTGATGAATTACCTGACTATTTTCACCAAAACGGATTGCATCCATACGTTCGCCATCTTTATTTACCGCTAAACGTAAACCACGTCCTACTTCTTGACGACGAGAAATCGTATTATCCGAGTGTTTTAACGTACAAATGGTAAATACATTCGGATTATCCCAACCTTCACGTAGCGCAGAGTGCGAGAAAATAAAACGAGTTGGCTCATCAAAAGATAACAAACGCTCTTTATCTTTTAAAATCAAATCATAAGCATCACTATCGTTTGAAATTGGTGCTGATTCTGAATTTTTATCTTTCATATCAGGATCAACTAAACGCTTTGATTTCTTATCAATCGAGAAATAGCCATTATGAGTTTTATTTACATCAATATTTTTCAAATGTTGAATATAAGGTGAATCCTCTAAATACTGTTCAATAAATTCATCAACCACTTGCTCATATTGTTGTTTAAAAATCTCAACATATTCACCGTCAATCACATTATTATTTTCATCATATTGACGATATTTAGCGACCTCATCAATAAAGAATAAACTTAATACTTTAATCCCTTTAGCAAACAATTCCTGCTCTTTTTGTAAATGAGAGCGAATAGTTTCCCGAATTTGAATCGTACGCTTTAATTTCTCATCGACACATCCGTATGCTTCCAACACGCCTAACGTTAAACCATTAGCAAACTCCACCGTGTTGTTAAGACCATTAATATCAGTGATTACATAACGATCAGAATATTGTGTACTATTATTTGATAACACATATAAATCATCGCCTTTTTTGACTTTCCTGATTTTGCGAGAAAAGCCATTTTTCGTTTTCACCTCCAGTTCCAAATAAGCAACAGGAGCTTGCTTGGAGAGCTCAATACTCTGCAGATACAGGTAACCATTTGTTCCCGTTAAACCTTGTACCTCAATGCCTTTTACCGTGATTTTTTTAACTAATTTTTGATTATAAGCATCCAAAGCATCTAAACGATAAATCAAATTGTAATCGCGTTTATGAGTTGCGGAATAACGCAAAATAAAGAGCGGTTTAAAATTTGCTAAAGATTCCAACGTTTTATCCGCTTGCATTTTTTGCGGCTCATCTAAAATCAGAATGGGTCTATTTTTGCTGATCACATCAATTGGACGACGAGACTGAAATTCGTCTAATTCTTCATAAATACGGCGTGCATCTTTACCTGTAGCATTAAAGGCTTGCACATTAATCACCATAACATTGATGCCACCATCAGCACTAAAACTTTCTAAATGGTGTAATGCCTTTGAATCATAAATAAAGAAACGCGCTTTTTTCTGATAAATATGATGAAAATGATCTGCCATCATCTCCAAGCTTTTATAAACACCTTCACGGATTGCAATACTCGGTACTACAATAATAAACTTAGACCAACCATATTGTTTATTCAACTCAAACATCGTGCGAATATAGCAATAAGTCTTTCCTGTTCCCGTTTCCATTTCGATATTTAAGTTTAACTGGCTAGAAGTCAGGTTTTTACCTTTGCCATTATCATCAACAATTAAAGTTTCAGAGCGAGCCAAGCCGGCTGCTAACTGCTGTTCTTGTACATTGCTTAATACTCGATCCATATCTTGAATCGGCGCATTACCAAAGGCTATATCAGTATAGGTTTCGCCTTGTTGATCATTTATAAAATCAATCTGCAGAGAATTATTCGCCTTACGTTTCCCTTTATCCAACATATAACGATTGCCATCTGATTTCGACTGACCTATAAAACAATTTACCACCGCTTGTGTGGCAGCTAATTGATAATTGAGAGTTCTAAATTTAATATCCATTTTTTCCTCTCTTTATAGGAATCTAACTTCAGTATCAGATGACAATTGTTTAAAGCGTTCTTTGATATTAGTTTTATCTTGGTCATGCATGATGGCTAGTTCTGTTGAAACCACGCGTAGCGGTTTAATCTTCGCAATTTCATCTACAACATTCATAGTGAATTTATCAAAGCATGCGACTAATGTATTGCCTGCTACAAAATAGACTTCGCTACCATCAATGGTTTTACGCTCAATTGGCAATGCAAGCTCTACTCCCCAATCTAACATCACTTGGAACAATAAATCTTCTGCAGTGCGGTCTTCTTTAATATGAGAAACCATTTGATCAAGCATGGTTTTATCGTATTGTTCAGGCTGATAATAGATGTCTTTCATATTACTTGAATCAATTTTTAGCACGCGAAAACCCACATCAAGCGATTTATTTTCATCTAAATTTTGCAAAATTTGTGAGCCTGCTCGGCGAATTCGTTCTTTAGTAATTTCTGCAATGGTTGAATAACCTGCTTTAAAGGCTTCCGATTTTTCATCCGTTTTTTCGGGTAATTGCACGCAGATAAATTTTCGGTTGCCATTATCCTCGGCATTTAATTGCATTACAGCATGAGCGGTTGTTCCTGAGCCAGAAAAGAAATCCATGATTAAGTCCTCTGAATTTGAACCTAAAATTAACGCTTGCTTAATTAAATTAACTGGTTTCGGATAATCAAAAAATTGTTTGTTATTCATCAATTCTTTTAAATCACGACTAGCTGAATCAGTATGTCCTACTTCTGTATATTCCCAAATGGTTGAACTTGTCCGTCCTTGTTTCACTTCAGATAAAAATTTCTTAATACTAGGTACGTTATCACCTTTTTCACCAAACCAAATCCGATTATCAGCAACTAATTCTAAAAATTTCTCTTGCGAAACTACCCAACTTCTGCCATTAGATGGCAAAACTTTTCGACCACTTGGGGTTATTATTTCGTAAATGTCTTTTTCTGTAACTCTTCCAACAGACAAATCCCCAGCTTTCCATACACCACGTGAGTCATTATCACGATTCGTATAGCGTTTATCTTGCTCCTCTGTTCTTGGAAGTAAATTCTGACGATATTTAGAAATATTTTTGGAATAAATCAAAATAAAATCATGATTTGTTGAAAAGAATTTTGCATCATTTTGAATTCCATACTTTTTCTTCCAAATGACATGCGATACAAAATTCTGTTCCCCCATATAAGTTCGCGAATCTTTTTGCATAAAATCGAAATTTATTTTGCATAATAGTTTAATTATTTATGCAAAATAAACCTCAAATTTAAACCAAACAAAAACGCCCTTTAAATCATCATTAAAGGGCGTTTAAATTTTAAGCCTTAAAACTTATAAACCATGTTATCTTCGTACTTCCCGGAATAACTTGCTGAAGCCTTAACAACAATGCGCTCAGAGTTGTAAAAAGCCTCCCAATTATCAACCTTATCTTCTACCATATACCCAATAAAGCGAACAAACTCGCTCTTTGTTGAGCTGAAGAATACATAAGGCGGGCGTGTAAGATTGATTAATCGGAGGAAGTCGATTAAATCAAAATAAGTCGCCTGTTTATAGCTTTCCTGGCGGGTGCATAAATATGGCGGGTCTAGCACAAATAATGCTTTAGGATCGCTGCTAAATTTAGGTAAAAGCGTGTGGAATGACTCGTGCGTAATCTCAAGCCCGTCTAAATATCCATCCGCTTTCGGATAATCAGACTGTCTAATACAATGCCAAAAATCGTTCTGAAACAGGTCATCCAATGTTGCCACTTGCTGGCCGCTAAATAGAAGCCAGCTCGCTAGACAATTCAGGTCAATATAACCTTTGAAATTTTGAATGATTTTGATGCATTCTGCCTTACAATCCTTCGTCAATCTTTTGTTTTTTTGCGTAGCGTTACCAACTACCGCGTAAAGCTGGGCGCGAAGCGCATTAATGTCATCAATATGCGCCAATCGCTCAGCATATCCATCAAAGTCATTATAAATTACGCGTGCTTTAGGCTTGAGCTGTTTAGCCACATGGCTTAATAAACCACTTCCTCCAAATGTATCAATGATAGTCCAGCCCTCGCCATCATTCTTAATGTTGCCGTTCAACACTTCCTCGAAGTGTTTTAAAAACATTCGCTTTTGCCCCACAAATGGAAGCGGCGCTTGCTTGAACTTAATACTATTTTTTTGCATTTTGGTTATCCTTTAAGGGGTTATAATTTAACTGCTTGGGAATGGTTCATTGGTCATCCATGTAAGTATTGGCAATCGCACAGCATCTAAGTCTGCACTCGGGACATTCCCGGCAAATCGCAGCTCGATGTAGTTGTAATTAAATCTGCCTCCAACATAGACCATGCCAATATGATCCCCATCATCGTTGTAAAAGGGAACCATGATAGATATATCCGGTCTAAATCCTATTGGAATTTTTGAGTTGCCTAAAATATCCATCCGTTTAGCGTGACTCTTGCGGCTGAATTTTGGGTTCGCACTCCCGTAAAATGAAATCCCACCCCATGGCCCACCGGAAAAATGACACTCAACAGTGTTATTAACCCTACGGAGCGCCACATATCCTTGCTTAATATTTACCGCTTGAGATTGCCGTTTATAACCTGTGTCGCCATAAATAACCGTCCACTTTCCGGCTTGTTTATGCCACAAATACGCTCCACTTCCCCCACCATTTGTAGAGTTGTATAACGTGCCGTTTGGCTCATTTCCGGTAATTTTGCCATCCGTTGTCTCTGGTTGATCAGGTCGTCCATTGCCTTGTATTAACACAGACGAACCGCCTTTACCTTTAACATCTTGAGCTATTAAAGGAATGAGACTTGTCAGTTGATCTTTTAGCGCCATTATGATGCCTTAGCTTTATTGTACTCACCCACTAGGTCTAGGTTGTCCATTTCGGTTTGCCAGCTTTGAAGATTTGTGACGTTAGTTTTAATCTCTTGCAGCGTGCTAGTTAGAGCCTCGCGAACAGACTTATCTGATACTAACTCTCCAATTTTGGCCGCAATTTCAAACAACGTATCTAAATCTTCCGAAAGCTCGCCACCTTTAATTTTATTTAAAATACGTGTTTCTGCCTGGCTAATTAACTCGTTAATTTTAGTGAGCGTGGCTTGTTCTCCACTGCCTTGTTGAGTTTGAATTGCTGATATTGCATCATGCAGACTTTTATAATCTGCGCCAATGGCCTTGATTGCGGCAACTATTTTTTTATGGTTTTGATTTTCCATGGTGCTCCTATATTTTTGCTAGCTCATAAATTGTTAATAAGTCCGGTAAGTCGTCGTCACTTTGATATATGACTTCACCTTTTTCGACTACCGCCACTATTTCTTGGGGTGGGTCAACCACTGCAACAATGTCATCCATTACGCGCCTCTGTCATATCAGGTGTAACATCAAATCGAAGGTTAATTCTCCCGCCTCTAATTGGCGTTTTAACTCTTCCTTTATTAGATACCGTCTGTAAATCATAGTCCGCCTGAGACCACGTCGCGTCTTTTGTTAAACTGTGATTAAACGTAATTTTTAAAACTCCTCCCGGGGCATCTATAACTTCGATTTCACCTATTGTGGATGATAGTGTTAGCACAGGCTTGTTTCTGACTGTAGCCCATAAATCAAAGCGTGCCATATCACTTAAATCGAGAGGCTTTAATTTATCATCCAGCTGCTTCTCAAACAGGCGAACAATACATTCCTCGTCATCACCACGGTAAAGGTTAATCGTTGTTTTATCCATTTTTACGCACCATCGCTGCAAGTTGGTTTGGGCTAAATCGCCAGCCTTCTTCGCTGTTATAAATTGCGTTAAAACACCATTCAGAACAAAAATATTTGCTTCGTTTTTGTTTAACACCAAGCACGATACCTAACGCGCCCCACCAGTCATATTTAGCGCCTGACGTGCGGCTGAAATAAGATTTAATCTGCGCCTCTGTTACATTCTCAAGGTAAACTAAATCCCACTTGTCCGCTTCAGGCAAGTCAATCTGCTTACATCGAACGCCTCCATCGCGCACTGACGCTGAATAACAATCAAACATAACTCGATGTTCGTAATGATCACCTTGAGTAAACTCCAACCGCTCAACTGCTATCTCGCAGTGTGAGTATGCGCCCTTGGTAAAAAAGCGTGTTATAACGTCTGCCAAGGCTTTAAAAGGCTCTTTTAGAAAGCTGCGTTTGTGTTTATAAAACGCAAGATAGATACGGTTAGCCATTGTTATAAGCCTCCATTAATGCTTCCATTTGCTTAATAATATCGTCATGGATTGACTGCATTTTTTCGATTGTCAATCCTGGCACTTTAAGCTCATACTTACGCATGCGCTGGTTGGCAAGCTCGACCTGTAATTTCTCAAGCCCGGCGGCTTGCATCAAAATCAAATCTGTTGCGGCTTGGTTATTTAACCCGGCGCGTTTGGCAAAGTCCGTGATATATCGACTGCATTCGCCTTGATAGCCAGCTGCCTTATATGCTTCTGCCGCAGTTTGGCGCTCGCGATATTCCGACTCAAAACGCGTCCATATGCTGTAAATCTTGGCCGCGTGCGAATCAATATCATCAATTAAACGCGCTCTATTATCTGCAAGTAGAGCAGCTAACTTCTCAGGCGAGACAACCCATTGCAAGGTTTCAAAATTTAACTCGTGCGCTGCGCTTGGTTGTGGGTCAACCAAAACAGGATCGCCTTGTTTATTTGTAATAATTTCCTTACCTTGTGATTGCCCGTTCAGAAGCTCAAGATATTTTGACTCACTAATTTCAACTGCACCTTCAGGCACAAATCCATCATTCGTATCGTCAAAAAAACCCTCTTTAAAATACATGGTCATTATTTCCATCTCCCAATCGCTAAGAATTGCAAACGGCACGCCCCCTGGTTTGGATTGCTATGCTCGTAGTTATACCAATACAATGTTGTCCCTGTTGATTTTGTTAGGATGTTTACACCAACATCATGACTATCTTCTAGGGATGACGTTATATTCCCCCAAACTAACGGTTTGCCAACAAATGACACCGCCCACGTTAATTGTTTCTGACCTGTTCCACCAATTCCGCTGCTTGGCCCATGGACATCGGTGAAATCAACAAAATAAGACTGGATCATTGTTCCGTCAGGGTATCGACGAATCTCAAAATTACCTTTTTTCTGATACTGGAAATCACCAGGCTGCACCGCTGTTTCCAGAGACTTCCCGGAAGAAGTTTTAACATCACCGGCAGATCTAAACTCCCCATCATGTTCAAAACCCCAAAATTTTGTTTTTCCATTATCTTCAATGAGATGAATAATGCCTCGTCCAAACCCGTCTCCGTTGCCTTGTTTTGTGGTATAACCGAATGAAAACGCAGTTCCATAATGATTATTTGAGCGGACTCGTCCTTTTACGAATGGATGATAGGTATCCTTGTCTTTAGATCCGGTTTCTTCAACCATATATGGCGCACCGCTGGCATATTGTTCAGAATACGCACCCATGCCATACTGCTTTGAGGCTATACCAACACTATGCAAAATGCCTGTTAAACTGTCACCACTCTTTGATACGCGACCATTTGCGTTATCGTTAGCATTGTTTGCGCTTGCTTGCGCCGCATTAGCTCTCGACACGCCATCATTCGCCGTGCGTTGTGCTGCGTTTGCGCTTGTTTGCGCTGCTTTAGCTTTCAACACCCCGTCATCCGCCGTGCGTTGTGCTGCGTTTGCGCTTGTTTGCGCTGCATTAGCTTTCGATACTCCATCATCCGCCGTGCGTTGTGCAGCATTAGCTTTCGACACTCCATCATTCGCCGTGTTTTGCGCCGTATCCGCTGCCGTTTTTGCTTCCACGGCTTTATCGTACGCAGTTTTCACGGCCTTTGGGGTTGCGGCTTCTTGCTCGCTATCATTTGTAAGTTGTGAGTTAAGTCTAACAACGCCTTTTTCAGCTGTGGTCCCAATAGGTAACTTATGAGTATGGCCATCAGCTTGAACCGTACTAACACTGGACGCAGTCAAATCTTTCGGCGCAGCCTTTTTGCCAAATAACTCTAAAGCCTTTTTAAGCCAGAATGTGCGATTGGCCAGCTGTTTGATGGGTCTATTTGTAACGCCATTCTCACCGCCAAGCACAGGGTCGTTTTCTTCAATTTGATAGACTCCGTCTTCCCATTTGTCTTGTTCTTTTAAATTTGCCATAACTGTCCTTTAAATTAGCTTTAAATCTAGTTTGAACCGTGGTTATAAGTGCCGTTATATCGCACTTTATTGTTGTATAAGAACGCCACTGATTTATAATCCAGCACGGCTAACGTGCATCTCGCCGGGGTAAAATTACGCAACACTTTGCGCAAGTGTGCTGCTTGTTCGTTTGAGATTGGCTGGTTAAGACGGATGGCGTAATAAGCCCATTTATCGCTTAAAGGTATGCTTTGAACAAACTTGTGATTATAAGTCCGCGCTTTTAACCCCTCGTCAATCTCAATCTCGCCAAACCCTAACCGACGGAAGACTTCACGAATTGACCACGGAGTTCCTTTATATCTATGAAGCTCAATTGCGACTCGAATTAAACTTCGTTTAGAATTATCGCTATCCGTAATAAACGCCCCGTCATAGCCCGTCACACTCCATTTTTCTGCAAGTAATGAGATAAAATCATCATCAATCAACTCGACCAGAGTTGTCATCACTTTGCTGTTTTCGAGTTTATTCAAGCCTAGGCTTAGGTCGGCCAGCGCTTTGTATTTTGCCTCTCGTTCAATGACATCAGCGTACGTTAAATTAGCCATTACTGCGCTCCTCGGCGGCATCGATATTAATCGCTGTGCAGTTTGCCCATTCTGTTTCACCCACTACAATTTTTGCTGGGGCTGTTAAATTAACGTCATACACGCCTTCAACTCGCAGTGCGCTAATAATTGCAGATGGCACAACATCAACCCCGAGTTTTTTTGTTTTATCCGACAGGTAAAGCTGTAACGCATCCCGCGCCTTGGCCTTAACCACGTCTTCACGATAACCATCGAGCAATGTTAATGTTGCGGTGATTTGATAATCTCGCTTCGTTGGTGCAATAACCTCCACCGTATCGCATAACGGGCGGCGGCGTTCCGGGCTAACGTATTGCTTTACATCATTAAGCAAACGACTGTCTGGCAAGCCTGTTTTTGTGAGCACGGTAATGCGCACTAAACCGCCACGTGGATTGGAGACATTCACATCGGCAATGTCTTGCGATACAGCGCGGGTGTGATAATCGTACGCGGCGATTGAACCACAACTGGTAAACGCTTCCGGCGCGGCAAGAATTCGTGCTCGGTATGGATCATCTTCTTCACGCAATAAACCACCACTTGGCACATCAATGTTAGTAACAGCTATTTCGCCAGCGAAGTTAATTTCACTTTTAAGCGTTTTTATTCGCCCACGCTCCCAGCCGTTACCCACTGTACCTGGCTTGTTACAAGCGGCCTCGATTTCCACATAAGAAATAAGCGGGGTGATCACATCATCATTTAACGTGACAAATTCAATATCATCGGTGACCGAAACACGCGTGCCTTTTGGAATAACTACAGACGGATGTTCGCCGTTAATGCTAAAACGCAAAATAGTTCGCGCTGGGCGTTCGAGCAATCTATAACAGCCAAACGTTTCACCGCATAAATCCAACGCAAGACCGGTGGCAAATTGCGGAAATGTTTGACGAAACGCTTCATTAATGCCTTGTCTTGCCAGGCTTTCACGCATGGCATAAACATTAATCAGTAAGCGCTCAATGTGCGCCGGTTGTAAGATTTTCCCGGTGCGTTTTTCATACTGAGAAATCGCTTCGCTTAAAATGCCTTCAACATTGTCGTCTACGACTTTCACTTCATTTCTATTCATCCGGTAATCCTCGTGGCGTAAATTTCACGATGCACGTCTTCTGTAAGCGACCAAAAAATTAAAAATTCAAAGTGCGGGGCAGTCCCTTCTACATTGACCGAGTCAACATTAATTCTTTTCTCCCAGCGCTGAAGTGCTAACGTAACCTCGCGCACGATGTTTGGAATAGCAACATCTTCCGGCTGGTCGATATATTGAAAGTGATCACTGCCAAATTCAGGTCGCAACACATCCGTCCCTTTCATTGTTAAAAGGATGTGGCCAATGCATTGATGGATGTCATCAATACCTTGCACAACTTGATTTTCAATGTTAGGTGCAAGCTGCCAGTGTGTTGTGATAAGGGTGCTTTGTGTGTTCATAGCCTTGATGATACAAGGCTATGGCGAAGAGTGCTTTTAAAGCGATTTAAAGAAGTGGGCTATTCAGGAAGGCCTGTTTTACCGCCGGAGTCGCCTGGGTGTTTGTGAGTGCCAAGCTCAATAGAGTCTTGTTTAACTTTTGGAGCAGATACTTCAGTGCTAGACGTAATTTTCCCTGACACGGCTAGTTTACCGGTAATTGACGTATCAGCATTGATTGTTACACCGCCGCCCGATGTTACGGTAACGCTTCCGCTTGTATTGATATTAATCTCGCCTGTTTCTCGATTATGCGAAATCACTGTGCCGTTTGTGAACTTTTTCACCCACATGTTGCTATCATTCGATGGCGTGGTGTCTTTCTCGTTGTAAATTGCTCCTAATACACATCCACCTTCCCCGCGCGCATCAAGTAGCAATGCCACCAATTCGCCAACATCAGGCAGACAATAAAACTGATTCCCGCCAGCATTAGGGGTTAAATAAGACAACCAGGCTGTTTCTAAATCTTCAAGCGCGGGAATTTTACACCGCACTTTATGGTTCGCGGCATCCACTGCAGAAATAATGCCTTCTTGATAAGTTGCACCAAAGTCATGCGTTTTCATTTATTCTCCCGTTTGATTTTCCGTTAGTGTGCCAGTGCTAAGTAAATCATCCGGGATAAACTCTAACATGCGCACTTCAATACTTGTGGTATAGCCGCCGCCTCGGGTAATGCTATGTCGGGATGACTTTATCAAATATTTCCCGCTAAAAATGCCAAGGTTGCGTAGTAATATTGTGCTGCCGGCCACGAGCTTAGGATTGCCGACCAGCGTGAGATTTCCTGCTGTTTGGTCGTCGTTTTGTTCGGCCAACGCGGCATCGGCACGCGCGTCAATCTGCTCCTGGGTTTCCCCACGGGTGACAATCTTCAACGTGTCCCCGCTTGCAGCCTGGGCTTGTTTCATCTTTTCACGTAGCGGCTTTGCTTTTTTACGCTTCTTGATGACTTTTTTCCCGGCAGCATCATATCCACTCACATCAACTTCCTTGGCCGTATCCTTGATTCTATCTCGCAAGGTAATCGATATCGTATCTCGCTCTTCAAGCGCCGCCACGGCTTCTTCTTTGCCTAGCTCGTCTTTATCCGTGAACACAAGCTGATCACCTACTATCTTAAAGCTGTGATGATATTCTCTTGCCAATCTTGCTAAAAACTCAACATCGCGCTCTTGATATTGCGTCACGCGCTTAACCGGAATGGGCTTAATTGTCCCGACCACTTTTAACTTTAATTTTTCTGCAATTATGCCCACTATTTGCTTGAGCGTTGTGTTTTCATAGGCCTTAGGCTTTAACGTGCGATTTGCCTTCCCAATACCTGTACTCAACGCCTTGATTTGAATATAGGAAGGTCGGTAGTTATATTCCACCTCGTCAATTTCAAACGCGCCAATATCGGCAAGCAGCGTCCCCTTGTAACCAATAGCCGCCTTTAATTTATCCCCTTGCGTCGGATACCACTGGCGCACCCATTTCCCGTTAATATCCTCAAACGTTAGCGTCAGCTCATCCGACTCACCCTCAAGATTATCGGTGTACTCCAGCTCAATTAAGTGCGGTTCAATATCAGCGGTAATATTGGTCTTTTCGTATAAAATGGAAAAGTCAGGGGTTGGCACGTTACTATTCATTATTACCTCTCAACCACGGCGGCATTGATTCATTATTTGTAGGCTTAATATTTAGCACCGGGATATAAACCGTCGCGCCTGTTGGCAGTACTTCGCATAATCCTATATGCGGGTTGGCATTAATAATGCGTTCAAAGTCCAATGCGTTGCCATAGTAGTAATAGGCAAGGTTATCCCAACGCTCGCCTTGTTTTACGGTATGTTTAAGTACGGTCTGTTGTGTCATCAATTACGTCCTCATCTTTGCGTAAAACAACCCAGGCGGTCATTTCTGCCACAGGTGCAGCCGCATTATCAATCCGCTCATTAATATCATCCAGTGCGCTATCTGCGGGCTTAAACCAGTTATTCCAATCTGTTCCCCCAGATTGTGTCCCTAACGTTAGGCTATCTTTCATAGACATTAAATCTTCATAAATCCCAGCACTTTCCCTGGCCAAATCGCTCGCCGCTGGTAGCACTTTATGCACACCTTCCAGCAAATCTCTCATCCCGGTAAGCTCGCCAAAATTACCAATCGCCCCATCAAGATTTTTTAAAATACCTGGTAAATATGCCAACGCAGCAGCTGGGTCATCAGATAGCTGTCGAACAACTGCCACGGTATCTCTAACGCTGTCAATAATTTGTCGGCCTTGGTTAAATAACTCCGCACCTTTTTGCACGGTTTCTTTCACCTGGGATAACGCTTTTACCGCACCAGCCGGCAGAATAGATCCGAGCAAGGAGTTTCCACCAATATTTAATGCAGCGCCTAAAGGGTTGTCTTCAATATCACCTACGAATTCCCGCAAGTTAATATTCATCTCGCGACATAGCGCGTTCCCGAACTTATCTGTAAACAAGGTGACCGATGAAATATCGGTGATCACAAAATTGCCCTTATACTTCCCACGACCAATAATCAATGGCAGCGCATCTTGTTTTGATTTCGCGCCCAACAATTCCTGGTAGCGGCGTTCCACCCCGCCTAGCGTATGATGCAAGCGAATTGCGAAATTAAGCTCAGTGAGCTTCTCGCCCATAGCTTGCAAGCGGGGTTTTCCTTTTAAGACCGCATGCTCTGCGAAATCTGCCGCATGGGTTTCGTTGAAGTCAGTTAAATCAACCGGCTCAAATGCCACACTTCCTAACATAAAATACATTAATATGCTCTCCGTTGCTGTTGGTCTAACACGCGCTTCAACATCATTTCAAACTCGTTTAAACTCATCTTTAAGCCTTGTTGAACCTGGTTTAAAACGCCGTTTCCGTCACCATTTGAACCGCCATTGACATTGATTGTCGGGTTAAAATTCACCACCACACTATTGGCAGCCCCAGCGGCTTGTGGCATGACGTCCGCACGATTGAGTGGCTGATAATTTGCAAGAACGCCAGTGTTATGGGTCACACCATTTAACCCCACAGCCCCCGCAAGGTTATCTGACGCCGCTTCTGCGATGGATGTTGATTTATCCATCCCAATCGCCAACCCCTCTACAACATTCACACCATAGCCTTTAAACACTCGGCTTGGCGAATGAATACCCAGCTTATCAGCAAACCACCCCTTAATGCCGTTGCCTAAATCGGAAACAATCTTTTTCGCTTCTTCCCAGGCGTTTTTAATACCGTTCACTAATCCGTCTATCATATTTCGGCCAAAATCCATAAACTTAGCCGGCACATCAATTCCAAACCAGGAAAGCACAGAAGAAAAGACTTGCTGAAATAAAGCCAAAGGCGACCAGCTTAGGATGGTCGATGTGATATTTCCGATGCCGGATGTGAAGAAATTGCTGATATTTGTCCAGGCAGTTGAGCAGAAATTTGTGATACCGTTCCAGGCGTTAGAAAATACCCCGGAAACCTTGCTCCATAATTCAGCGAACCATGGCCCAACTTTCGCCCAATTTTCATAAATCAAATACGCTGCAACAGCAATCCCCGTAACGATTAACCCGATTGGGTTGGTAAGTAAGGCGCGGCTCATAATCATGATCGCTTTTCCAAACATCATCGCGCCTTTTATTACGTAGCCTATTAAATAACCAAGACCAAGTGACAGCTTGCTGATTGCTGAAAATAAAATTTTCCCTAAGAATCCACCAAGGAATTTCCCCGCTTTAATAAACGGCAATAACCCAGCCGCCACAAAAGAAAAGGCAGAGTGAAGCGTTAATAAGCCGCCCACAACCGCCGCAACACCGCCGCCAATAGTCAAGACCCATTCCATAATTTGAGGGTTGGTTCCCACCCATTCAGTAATGCTATAAATGACTGGTGTGATATTTTCCACAAATGAAGAAATCACCGGCAAAAATGCCTCTCCAATTTTGGAGGCCAATTCCGAAATACTGTTTTTTAGCTTGGTGAGCTTGTTTTCCGTGGTGTTACTGCGGTTTTCAAACTCCCGTTGCATTGAGCCGATATATTTTAAATTCCCTTGCTCATCGGTTTCTTGTAATAAACCTAACTGACGGTTGTATTCCCCGGTGTTTTGCGCGAGTAACAATACATCGTCGGCATATTGTTTACCAAATATCTTGGCGAGAAGCGGATATTGTTTATCTTTTGGCATCTGTTTCACTTTTTCAATGAAAGAAGAAATCGCCCCTTGCGCATCTTTATTCATCGCAGCGGCGAAGCTTTGGGTTGTAAACCCTAGCTGTTTTAGCTCTTTTGCATGCTCGCCAGCTTTAAGTTGCAAAAATGATGAAGACATACCTTTCACTGCTTGCGCGGCAAGTTCAGGTGCTTTACCCATTGAAAGGAAGGTAGATCCTAGCGCGGCAGATTGCTTTTCGGTAAGACCAAGCATTCTTGTATCAGAACCCACCCGCGTGATGACATTTACAATATCTTTCGCTTTTGAGTTGGCATTATCGGATAGGTGGTTAATCACATCCCCGAATTGCGCCATCTCTGTAATTGGCTTGCCTAGCACGTTAGCCATGGTCGCCATCGCTTCACCCGCATCACCAGCCGCCATATCAAACGCCACCCCCATTGTGGCCGCGTCTTTAGCATATCCGAGTAGATTTTCCCGCGCCACGCCAGATTGACCGCCAGCTGCAACGATAGCGGCAATTTCTTCCCCAGCCATAGGGATTGTGCGGGTAAGTTTAAGAATATCATCGCCCATCTCTTTAAATTGAGCCGGTGTGTCAAAGTTTACGACCTTTTTAACATCGGCCATTGCGCTTTCAAATTTAATTGCGGGGTCGGCTAGACCGCGAATAGTCCCCATAGTAGCCGTGACGGATGATGCTAGTGCTGCAAACCCAGCCACACCTGTTTTTGCCAATGCACCCATCTTTTTAGACGTGCTAAGGCTTTGGTCTTGCAATATTTTAAAACTATTGCAAACAGAACGGATGCCCTTAACCGCACCTGTCACGCCGGCTGTAATGACTAATCCTATTGCTAGATTGTTTGACATGTTTTATAGTCCCGTTTAATTAATAAGGAGGAAGAAATGACAAGAGAAAAATGGGTAGAAAACACACAGGCTGTTTTATTGCTCGCCCTTGTTTTAAGCTATATCGGCAGCCTTTATCATTTTTTAGTTTTTTATTCAGAAAGTAACTCGCTTTCATGGGTTTCTGTTTGCGTATCTGCTTTTTTGTTTGCACTACCGTGGATATTAGCCGGCTTCCTGGTGATGTTTTCGTGTAGAGTGATTATCATCTCGCTTTTTGGCTTATTCGCCACGCTTCAAACCCTACTTAAACACTAAACAAAAAGCCGCTTAAACAGCGGCTTTTGTGTACCTTGCTTTTATCTGCCGCTCTGCTTGAATAATCCAACGCTCAACATCATCAAGCGTCATTTCTTCCAGCTCGCTTGGCTGGAATCCAAACCAAAAGGCCAAGTCTGCCATGGCAGCATTAAGGCTTTCCGCTGTTACTTTCCCTTTTGCATTTTCTCAACAATTTTTGATGCGGCTTGGAAGTCTGCAATATCAAGCTCGTCAATATCTTCAGGCACTAAACCTGTGACGATTGCAAGCAAACTTACCGCCATTTCGGTTTCGGTTTTACCTGTCATTTTGCGGATATCACGTACTTTAGGACGGCGAATTTTTAACTCGGTGATGGTGTTTCCTTGCCCGTCAGGGAATGGGAACTCTAATTTAAGAATGGTTTCAGACATAAAAAAACTCCTTTGTGAGTCGATTTGTTTAACTTCACAAAGGAGAATACAACTTTGACCGGTTGAATGATTTTAAATAGATTTAAAGGTTTTCACCCCTTTATTGACCGATATTAGTGCGGTATTTTTGCAATACATCTTGGCCGTTTACACGGTAGATATTTGCAAGCACATCAATAAATAAGATCTCTTTGCCGGCTACGGTCTGTTTGATTGAATAAACATCTACCGTATCACCAAACTCTGAATTCTCTTTATTTTTCTGCGCCGTACCACCAATTTTGCTGGCTGACACATTCATAATGGTCACCATCGGCTCTTCAGCTGCCAACCCGCGTGAATCAAACACCTGGAGGTTTGAGCGGATCATTAGCTGTGAATTTTTATAAGGGTTCAACAACAACGCGCGCACTTCCGGGTAAAAGCTATCCCAGGTGATTTCTGCTTCGATAGCGTTCGTGCCGGCCGGAAGTTTAATTTCACCATGTAGCCCAAGACCTTTATGGGAAACCTTTTCAAACTCAACGTCTGGGATTTTTACTTCGTTCGCACGTCCCATTTGACTATTGCCGTTGATATACACGTTGCCGTTGACGATTTGATTAATAGAAATACTCATCGGTTTTTACTCCTTAGCGTTGTGAAACTAAATTCACTAAGTATTTACGGGTCATGACGGACTTGTTAGAAATCAACTCCGCTGGAAGTTTAGGGGTGTAGTCATAAACTAACGGCACGTGACCTTTGCTGAATTCATCAACTAAATCAGTGTCATAATCAAGACTTACGATATAGCCCACAATACTCGGAAGCGCACGCAAATAGGTATCTACCGTTTCAAGCAAGCTGTCAATTAATGCATCGTCGATTGGACGGTCAATAAATTGCAACTCTGTGCGGCGGATGCTTTCATCAATTAAGTCACCGGTGCGAAGCGCGGTTTCAAAGTTGATGATATGCGTTACGGTCGGATAATTTGATGAGCGGTTACCCCATAATCTGAAACCTGTACCGAAGCTATTGAAAATGGTTGTAATGCCCACCGCATTTAACTGGTTGGTCTCTGATTGTTCATCATCAACACGCGCAGTCAGTGGAATTTCCATACCAATCACCCCTTGCAATGGGCGGTTTGATGTAGAGAACCAGTATCCGTTTTCGGTATCAGTTTTCATTCGCAAGCCAGCCGCATGCACTGCAAGGCTTTCTAACGTATTGCTTGAGCCGATAGCATAAGGGAAGAAGTGGCGAGCGCGCTCAGTACTTGCAGACGCGTTGATTGTACCCAATGGGCCACGGCCTTTGATTGCATCAGAAAGACCTGTGCCTTTTGGTAATTGCACATAAGCCACTGCTTTCAACTGTTCTGCGAGCGTTGTTAAAGCAGCCGCACAGCTTGCTGTTTTATCAAACTCAGGACAGATTAAAATCTTCGCGTCAGCGCCGTATAGGTTAAAGCCGTCTCGCAATAACTCAAACCCTTTGCGCTTACCGGTTGCAGAATCAATACCACCTTTGATGTCGTCTTCCGTCACTTTTGTTGGGTCGGCGTATTCATAAGTCGCTTTTAATGTTTCGTGTTTTGCTTTTAGAGTAATTTCACCTGTTTGCAAATCTACTGCATAATCACTGCCTTCGGTTAAAGTGCGGTCAGCGGTTAAGGTTAAATTTAAAAGACCAGGATGCTCGGTTTTAGCGCGCAAGGTGTTATCATCTTGCGTTAATGCTTCATCGGTAACGCTTGTTTTGTGTTTTGCTGGGTCTAAAACATTGACCACATACACTTTACCCGCTGAATAGCGCGATAAAACATCAAACGCGTCTGGAAGCGTGAAGCCCTTGCCTAAGATTACGCCAAATTTTGAAAAATCTTTGGTCGTTTGACAGACTGTCAATTCATTCACCGCGCCGACAGGTGCTGTACCAACGATACCAATAATTGCACCGTCGACAGTTTCCACCGCAACAGAACCACCTGCTACGCGAATTGTTTTCGTCCCGTGATGGAATGCCATAATTTTCTCCTATGGTTGTTTGGGATTATGTTTATCCGCACGGCGATAGCGTGCGGTGGTAAATTTAGGTAAATCGCTTGGTTCGCAAAGCTCTACTTGCCATGTTTCGGTCTGCACCAAAAGCTGATACTGCCAAAGACCGTCTGACTCGCCGCCAAACTCTTCACTCACTAAACTACACGCTGTGCAGTTAGTTGGTCTAAATCCAACTATTGCCAAGCGGAGCTGGTCTAGCATTTCGATTGCCCCGTGGTCATCATGCTGACTTCGAGCAATTACAGTAAGTGCGACCATAACCACTCGGCGTTGCTGGATAACATCCACACTGTCGATGCTTTCAAACTTCGACCCAGCGTATTGCACCAAAACAGCACCGAATTCGTCTGTGAGATTGTAGTGCTCCAAATCGTCAGGAAATAACTCAATGCTGAACTTGTCCGTTTTATCGGCTATCCGTTGCTGTATGCTTTCTAAAATCGGCAGCGTTGCACTCATATTAATATCCTGTTAAATCGAGCTTCTGTGGCGCGCGCGTGTTGAATTTCAGCGCGGTTGGGTAGTTATCATCGGTCGCACTCCCGATTTCCGTTAGACCGAGATGCAGTTTGCCGTTTTGAATCCGTTCTAGGTCTTTCAAGGCTTGTGCGTGGGTTTCGCGAACGTTGTCCGGAAATCCTTTACCGTCAGGGCGGCGGGAATACAACCAATGACGTGCGATTTGCAAACAAATATTGCGTACCAATGTCGGCACTTGACTTAATGGCAAGACGTAACGCGAGCGCAAATAACCGTCCACGGTTTCCGTGGCGTATTCGCAAGCCTTATCCAATGTCATCTGATTTGCGGTAGTTGCGCGTGATGTATCATTTGATAGGGCGATTAGCGTACTTTCGCTCATTACATCTTCTAAATCTTGTGCCGTGATATACATTACTTGTTTTTACCTTTGCTTGATTTTGTGGTTTCGCCAGCTTCTAAGTTAGCTTCTAAGTTAGCTTCTAAGTTAGCTTCTTCGCCTGGTTCTTCAGCAGGCGTTTCAGCGGTCGCTTCTTCGCCTAGCTCTTCCGCAGACGTTTCAGCGGTCGCTTCTTCCGCATCGTTTTCAACCTGTTCAGCTGCGGTTAATTCTTCGCTTGCAGTTTGTTCAGATTGCGCACGTTGCTCGCTGTTAGTTTCAGCCGGCGTAATGTAAATCGCGAGCTTGTCGGCTTCTTCATCGGTAAGCTCAATAACATCGTTTTGCTCATATCGCTTGCCGTTGTGTAAGATTGCCATCGCCGCTGCGACTAAAAATGCTGTTTTTTGTTTATCTGACATAATTCACCCTTAAAATAAGTTGAAATTAAACCGCACTTAAATCGCGTTTAAATGCGGTTCAAATTGGGTTAAATACAACCTTTGATTAAGTAACCAGCAGATTTACCCACGATATATGGTTTATTGATATCGGTCGTGCGAACGATTTCAACTTTGCCACCTACTTCGGTGTAAGTATCTACATATAAGCCGTTTTTGCGGCGTACGGTATAACCAAATGATGGTTCGTAGATATTTTGTTTTTGCTCTTTTGATGCCGGCGCAACATAAGCCAACACAATCGCTTTCGACCAAATATCTTTTAATTCACCAGCTTGTTCATGCACCGCTTCACCCACAACAACGCGATCTACTTTGATTAATTTAGCAAAGTCTTCCGGAGTTAATACGGCTGTCGCCACGTATTTGATTTTTTCTAATACTTTCGGGTGTTCGCTTAACACTTCCCATACGTCGCCAGAAATCGCACAAACGTTTGGTTTACGGCCTGTGGTGCGTTTAATTGCACGAATGCCGGTTTTAATCACACCAATAGGGTCTGAATTAGGGTCGGTAAATTGAGACGTGCCGCTTAAGGTCACTTTGTTTGTGGTTTCGTAATTAGCTTCGTTTAAAGCCAAGTCCGCACAAGCTTTTTCACGGCCAAGCGCGATAACATCTTGTGTTACACCTGTCGCATATTGGCGTAATGGATAAACACCTTCGGTTTCATTCACTTCGCGGATATCGATTGGGTATTCGATGTCGTTTTCTTCTAAAACAACGGTCAACGAACCAATATCTTCCGGCGTTAAACGATTTGATGCCGCACGAAGCTCACGTTTTGTGGTTTGTAAACGGAACGCTAAGCGACCGAATGTAGGGATTTTGCCACCTTCTTTTTGCGTTTCAGCGATAGGGAACAACACTTCAGAAATCATGTTGCCGTTGTAATAACCTTGTGCGAGCGCCGTTAATACCGGGTCAACTACGCGTTGTTTTGATAAATCAGTCATGCATTTGCTCCTTATTGAGTGATTGCGTTAAATGCGGTTGTGTAGCCCACATTGTGTTCTTTCATATAAGCGCGGACTTTCTTGTCCATATCAATGGACTCAGCGCTTGTGCCTTCGGCGTATTCCACCGTGCCGTCTTCTGCGGTTGTGGCATTTTCTTTGGTAGCCACTTCGTTAAATTCAACGATAGCTGGCTGCGCTTCTAAAAACGCCTTGATTTTTCCGTGTAGGCTTTCACCTTCACCGAATTCAACCACGCCGCCAGCTGCGCTTGTTGAACCGAGATTTAATAAATCAATGGCCTGTTGTTTTGCCACCGGGGCTAATTTGCCCGCTTTTACTAAACCCTCGGCAAAGTCGGCATTGTCGGCTTTTGCTTGGTTAAGTGCTGCTTCAGCTTTTTCGGCTTTCAACTGTTGGTTTTCTGCCTTGAGCTGTTCAATTTCTTCAGGGGTCATTTCAGGTTCTCCTTGTGGTTCTGAAGGTTGTTCTAAAGTGGGTTCGTTAAAACTAATAGGCGAGCCAACTTCCGCTTGGTTGAAACGTTTATATTCGTTTCGGATGGACTCTTCTTGCACGCTTAACACGAGATAGTCCGGGATGGCTTTATCGGCCTCTTCCTGGCCGTGCGTACCAATAAACCAATCGCGCAAGCGACGCCAAAGGCTGGCTTCTGCCCAATCAGAAAAATCAACCACGCCTTGCTCGTCTTCAGCGAATTCCGGGTTGCGTAAGCCTTTTACGGATGGCGGCATCGCACCTAAAAATCCAACATGGCGCAAATACAAATTGCCAGGGCAAGGGTTGTTTGGGCTGTCTGCTAAATAAAATGATGATGAGACTTTTTTGAATCGACCTTTATCTACCATTTCGGCAAATTCAGGGTCTACCTGGTCGAATTCGGCTTTTAATACATCGCCGTCTAATTCAAGGCGTTTTACCCAACCATACGCGGGTGCGTTGTGTTTAGGGTGACCAATCACCGCTGGGGACTCATGAAAGTTTACGTTGTAGGCGTTAACCGCTTGTTGCAAATCTTCCGTGGTAATTTCCACTTCTAAGCCATTTGCATCGGTGCGTTTGCCCGCTTTGAAAATCTCAATTAATTGCATAGGGTATCCTCGTTTGAATACCGCTAGCATAGAGAAAAAATGTGGACTTGAATTTTAAAGTGGTTGAAAGAATAAAGAGGGATTTTTGACGCGGGATTAAAATGCACTTTATCTTTAAATTTAAAACGCTTTAAATGGCGTTCAAATCGCTTCAAATCGATTTAAATTTTTTTAGTCGATAAATTGCATTAATTTTAAATAAAAGCTCTGTGGCGCGAATTTGTGGCGTTATTTTGATTTTTTGCTTTTACTTTAAATTTTTTTCAATTTGTCGTTGTAAAAGTGCGGTGGATTTCTTCAGAAGTTTTTGACCGTCGCTTTCGTTGATACCCAACCATGGGCGCGCGGGAATTTTAACTTTACGACCACGCCCGGCGTTTCCACCGAATTGATGTAGGCGCGCATATTTCGCATCACTACCAAACTCAACATGGTCATTATCGTAATTATACGCGGTTCTGTCTGATAGGTAACCATTTTGGCGCAAAATCTTTGTGCTTTTACCGCGTTTCATTTTTAACGCTTTCGTGCGTGGCGATAACGCTTGCCAGCGATTACCTTTTGGATCAATCTCAGCTTTAAAGCGGGCATCATGAATTTTTTTCAATGTTTCGCCAAGCAAACCATACAACTGACGTGGCTTTTCCAATTGATTTGCAATGCTTGTCAATTTCTGAATAGCTTGATTATCGTTAATGGTAATCTTTAACATAATTTTCTCTTGATAAAAATAATGGCAGGGCGTATAGTGAAATTGCGGTGGGGGTTTCCTACTGGAAAGGTTGCTTGGCGAAAGCCCGCATTATCCTGTTCGAATCAGGCAAACCACCGCAATAATTACAACTCTCCATATAACACTTCAAAACGTCCTAACGCACTTAAATCTTCTAGCCGACTTGCTGTTCTGACCATGTTTAATTTGTGCGGCAGTTTTTTCCCGCTTAAAGCATCTTTTAATTTGATTTCATAGTCCATTTTAACCGCCACTTTTCCTTGTTCGGTTTCATAAATGAATAACAGGGTCGGTTGTTTTTGTTGGTCGTCCAATAAGATCGCTTTCGGGTGGCGCAGTTTTTCAGGTAACTGTTCCCAAAACTCCACAGGCAAGCTAATGCCTTTAGCTTGTTTGGTATCGCGTAATGCATGCAGCACATCTTCATCACGCACAGCGATTACCGCGCTCTGCGGGGCTTTTTCTAAATTGTCCAGTTTAGTTAATACCGGCTCAGGAATTGCTCCTACATACTTCATATTGCCACGTGCGATTTTTTGCTGGCTGACTGTATCGACCATTTCTTTCATCGCGCCGTTTAATAACACCATGGCTTTTGGGTTTTTCAATACGTCATCAATTAACAGGCTCGCTAAATGCGGCTCGGCGCTTGTCATTTTTTGCAATAACAACTTGTCCACATCAACATCGCGAGACTGAGTTAAACGCTCAAAGTTATAAGGCGCAAAGCCTACATCATAACCTTTCGGTACGCGTACTGTTCGTGGATTGCCGGAGCGAACACCTATCAGTTTATCTTCCCACTCAATTTCAGGTGATGGACTCACTTTTCGCCCCATTTCGGCTAAATCATCGGCATCGTGCGCTGATACCGTGCAGTGGCAGCCGTATGCTTTGATAGGGTAATAATAGCGCCAGAACGGATCTGTGGCGGGTAGAATTGTGCCGTCTAACGCGATATGCTCCTCACGCGGATGTTCATTATCATGGTGGTGATATTCCCAATAAGGCAATACATCGACCAAATCCAAATGCTGTGCCAAGCGCCCTCGGTTATATGCCCCATAAACGTTGGTGTCGTAAATAATCCGTGTGCGCCAGTTTCGCCCGCCGTTATATTGCCAGCCGGTATTTGCCACGATTTCATCAAAACGCTTACGAAACCCCTCTAAGGTTTCACCATTTGCGATGGCATCATCTACCGCTTCGCGAAATGCAGTCAACACTTCATTACGGTTTGCACCGGCCACCATAAAAAAGTAGTCGTGTTCTTCACCCAGCACGTCTAAATAGCTATTAGTAGGCAAATTGAGTTTCTTCTCAAAATATTTGACCTGCTCTTCAAAAGTGAATTTACTCATTTTATTTACGCTCATCTTCAACGGATTGACGACCAGCAAAGTGCGCTGTTGTTGATGCCCACGCCATCACCTTGCCATATTCTGCAAAGCTCAACTCAGGGATCAAACTGTCTAATTGGTTGCGAAAATCTTCCAGGCTTTCTGCTTGTGATAGCTTATCCTGGATGGTTTGCAGCCATTCTTCCACAAAAGGTTCACCTTCTACCTCTAACTGTTCCCCAATGGTTTCCACGATAGATTTAGGAATCGCCTCGGCAAAGTCTGCCGTATTTTTGACCGCACTTTTTTCAGGGGCAGAAACTACAATGTCGCCATCTTCAAACCCATAGGTTCGCATGATGTATTGTTCGGTAAATTGCACGCCTAAATCAGCCAATAAACCGTCACGTTCTGCTTGTAATTTATCAATGCTTTCTTGTTCATAAAGCTCAAATGTCGGTAGCATGTCCACGTTGAAATTTAACTCGCAAATCCAGGCTAATAATTGGTTAAATACGCCTTCAACCATGCTGGCATCATCATCACGAATATCACGGGTCACTTCTAAGCCCGCTGTCGCGCTTGCACGATTTGCTTCGGCTTCTGTGGTTTGGTTTTGTCCTAATAATGCGATGGCGATTTCTGATTTGCAGTAGCGGAGGAAATCATCAAACACCTGTGATGACCCGCCTTTGCTTCCGCTTTCAAGCATATCAATAGAGCTGTCATCCGGGATAGCTGCCACGGCTGTGCCGAGCATTTTTTCCATGCTATCTAACAACTCATCTATTTCATGGGCGTTAGCGTTTCGTGGGTATTTACCCACCAACCACGGCGAGCCGTATTTTTCAGCAAACTCTAACCAAAACTTGAAGCCGCCTTTCTTAAAGGTGGCCGCCCAAAAACACATCGCCAGGTCTGCGCGACCGTATGGGTTCATATAGTCGGCCTGTTGCGTTGCGATTAAAAATTTCTTTTCCGGCACAATGTCGCCATTGCGGTTCTCTTTTGTGCGCAGCATTAAACGGTTGTCTTCATCAAATACAAACCACTCTTGTGGCTTTCCGACTACCTCAGTCGGGAGTAATAACCCGTTCTCGCTCGTCCACATTACCTCAAGCGCCTGGTAACCAAACAGGGCGGCGTCTAAAATTTGATTAATGATTTGATTTACGGGTAAACGGTCAAAAAGCGCGGCCAGGATTTCATCTGTTTTTTCATTCCCGGTTGGGGTAATACGCCACTCTAAACCTTTAATTGCAGCTTTACGACGGCGAACACAACCGCCCACATGACTATCTGACAAAATTTCGCGATAGACTGAAATGTCGCGCCCCATTTTCTTCAATACTGGATCAGGGTTTGGGAGATAGTGCATAAACGACCAAAAGTCGATAGCCTTCGCGCGGGTAGCGATGACGCCGATTAAATCTTGTTTTTTTGTTGTCATAATTAATATCCTTGGGTCATTTTACGACTTGTTCGTTGTTTACGGCTGTACGCCTTGACCGGTTGCATAACCGCCTCCGTTGCGGCGGTTAAAGCTAAAAAGCACGCCCAGGTTCGGTCGGCGTGGCCGTTACTGTCACTTTCTGCAGTAAAACGTGGCTGTCCGTTTGAGCCTGTAACCTTTTTCAATTTGTGCAAATCTTCACGCAAATCACTATTGCCTTGCGGAATGCGAATTTTACGGTCTTCAAATGCCGTTTTTCCGATGGTCGCCATTTTGAGTTTAGTGGATACGTTAAACAGAGTGCCAGCAATGCGTTTGCCGTGTTCGTATTGTGCATCTTCCACCATTTTTTCACCCATGCCGGTTTGGTCGAGATTACCCGCTACGACATGATATTGACGCATCACACGGTTAAGTTCTTCCAACTGTTCACGCAAAGGTACGCGTCTTAATGTGATAAGTTCCCGCGTCCAATACACGTCACCCACCAGTTCAAGCACCCAAATCACGGTTAAGTCACCACGCGCGGCAATATCCATGCCCACAAAACAAGCGCCACCTTGATAAAGCTCGGGCTTGCCGGCATCAGAATGTTCTACGGCATCAATCAAATCATAAGATAACCATGCACTTGCTTCGTCTAACCATTTGAGTTCGAACTCTTGTGCCCATGCATCTTCATCATTTAAACCTCGGCGGAGTTGGTCAATATCGCGCGGTAAACCGTCTGCCACGGCTTGATAAATATCGACCGTATGACGCGACCATTCGGTGTTGTCCACGTCGGTCATTAATTCATAAAATTTATTGCCTTTACCATTCGGCGTAGAAACTACGCGCAATTTCCAACCGGCAGATATGACGGGGAACAGCGCTTTCCAAATTTCACGGCTATCTGCATGGAAAGCAAATTCATCCAGAAATACATTGGCAGAAAACCCCCGTGCGGTGTCAGGATTAGCAGGCAGTGCGGTGATTTTTGAACCGTTAGGGAAGACAACTTCAAGGGCGTTAATGGTAGTATCGTCTTTGAAAGGCACTTCAAGCACTTCGCAGACCATGCCCAAGGCTTCAAGATGGCGTTTTACGCCTTCATTCATCGCTTCTTTTGCTTGGCGTTCCCCACGAGATAAAATCACCCAGCGAGTACGTTCACCTTTGGCTTCTGCGTCTAAACAATCCAGCACAATTTCAAACGTTGTTGTAAATGTTTTCCCTGTTTGTCGGGCAAACATCGCCACTTTGAATCGGCTTTTGTCATTCAACCAACGCTTTTGATAATCATAAAGAACGGTATTATTCGATTCCATAAACTGCCTTTACCATTTGTTGAACATCTGCCAAACTAACACCCTGTTGTTTACCAGCTTCTTCCACAGCTTCTGCAGCACGCTTAATGGTTTCCTGGCGTATTGCTTGCTCACGTTTAAAACTTAAACTCTCAGCCTGTTCTAAGCGTTGAATAGCAGACGATAATAATGCAAGATCTTTGGGTTCGGCCTTGCCGTTTTCGCTCATACCAATGGATGTTTCAAACGCTAGGTTCTTAACAATTTCCATCAATAGCTTGCCAATATCGCTCTGTGGCGCTTCACCGAATTGTTTCGTCCAAATTTCGGCGACTTCACGCGCGTTGCGAATTTTGCTCGCCATTTGTTCCATGCGGCTGGCGTAACGGTTGAGGCCTGTGCGACTTAATTGATAACTGTCATCTAACCCGCAATCACGGATCAGGTCGTTGATTTCTTCAAGAATTTGCGCTTGTGAAAGGTGTTTGTCCCGCAACATCATTGCCAGTTGGGTTTTGATATTAGGTGGAAGTAAGTCTACTTTGCTTGCGCGGCCGCGTGTGTTTTTGTCGGTCATTTAAACCTCCTTTAAATTAGGTTTAAATCTTTGGACTTGGCTTTTTTACGCCGTCCACGAAAGCGCGACCTTGTGCCACATCCAACCCACGCTGTGTGATAGTAGCCACGTAGAAATCTTTGCCGTTATTGTTTAAACGAGTCAGCGTTATCAAGCCTTGCTCTTCAAGCCATAACAGGTGGTTTCGCACTAAGTCGCGGCTAATATCGTGGCCATACATATCTAAGCAATCATTTAAAATGCTTTCGTTAGCATCATAACCACACTCTTCAAGCGAGCGCAGAATCACCAATCGTTGGTCTTTTGTGAAAATATCTTGGCGCATCATTCTTTATTTACCTCTTTTTCAATTAACAACTTCACTTGATGGTTAAGGCTGCCAATGTTGGTATTTAATACGTCGGTTTTGCCTTTCATTTCCGTCATTAATAAACGCAAATCGGCCACTTCTTTTGAAGTTGGCAGATGTCTTAATTCGCCTTTGACTTCCGATAGGCTTTTTTCGTTGTTCTCAATTGCCCTGCGTAAGTCAGCAACATCAGTTTTGCGCGCGTATTTGCTGTCCATGGTCAACCAAAAATAAGTCCACACAGCCCCGCCAATCGCCACAACGATTGCCCAATGGCGTTGGATAAACTCCAGTGTTTCTAGCATTATTTAGGTTCCTTCTTTTGGCAGATTTTTTCATAAGTCAAGTTATGATTAAGCACCTGCCGTTTGGTTTCTTCAGTATCTTTACGGCTTGGATAAATAAGACCGAACGCTGAACATCCGCTAGTCTTCACGGAAATAACCTTTTGACTGCAGCTGCTCATCAACAGACTTGCTAGACAAAGTGCGGTTAGTTTCAGTAATGTTTTTTGCAGTGTTTGCATTTTCTAACTCCTGGGCGACTGCGGCCGCTTCACGTTTTACGTATTCAATCTCTTCTTGTTGCTTGCGAATTTTTGCCGCTTGCACGCGGCCATGGATAAAAACGCCAGCCAACACGGCGAAAGCCGCCCCTACAACATAAAGATTAATCACCGTTACCTCCTTGCCCATTGCGGCTTTGCATTGCATTGGCGAAGCCTTTCGTTGCTGCGCCACCGCCGCAAAAAATAGCAAATGTCGTAAACAATTCGCCCACATAACTACGATCCAACCATACGGTATAGACCAGCACGCCGGCCATTAATAGCGCGCCAAAAAACTGGATGAACGCAGTCGTTGATAATCGTCCATCATTGTTGGTGATCAGTTCTTTCATTCCCATTTTCTTTTTCCTTTTTAAAATAATCTTGTTGCGCTTGGGAATAATCCCATAATGTCAGCACGCACAATACTTCATGGTCTCCAACGAGCATAAAAAACGGTGGCGGCGGTCATGCCTTTATTTACAACTCGGTTGCGTTGCGCGTTATTGCTTGATTTCCAGCCGCGTGAAAATGATTTTTTAGACTTTGCTGAATAGGTTGGCGCGCTCATTTACCACCCCTTATATAAATGTTCTGTGTTGATAATTTGCTCGGAATCAAGCCACGTCCAAACATCAAAACAAGGACAGTCTTTAATCCACTCATTCGGAGTGATTGTGCCGTCGCCATTAACGTCCGGACTCAAATCACGATGTCCACAAATGCGTGCGCTGGGGTGTTCACTCTCTAGTTTTTGCAATAATTTGTGCAGAGCGAGCCATTGTTTTTCGGTGTATTCACCATGGTTTTTGCCGGATGGAGTAATACCGCCAACAAGGCAAATGCCTAGCGAGTGCTGATTGTGACCTTTTACGTGCGCGCCAACTTCGCCAACCATTCGGCCTGTTTCAACCGTGCCATCGGTGTCAATTACAAAGTGATAGCCAATATTAGGCAGGTGCGGGTTGAATTTTTTGGCTAAAATTGGGTCGCGTTTAAAGCCGCGTTGTGAGTGCCAGTCATTAATACGTTGAGCGGCGGTTTGATTAACTGTTCTGAGTTGCTCGCCGTTACGAGTAGCGGAGCAATGGATCACAATTTTTGTGATAGGTAAGGATAAAGACATAAAAAAACTCCTTTTGTAAGACTAAAAAGGAGTTTAAAACGGATGTCGTTTTATTGATTTTAAATTGATTTAAAGAAGTTATTGCTAAAAGAATTCGTATATAACATAACAAACCAAAAATAGAATAAATACCTTAAGCACGTCTCCCCGCAGTTTAACTTTCTTTGCGTATTTAGATTGTTCTATAACCAAATCTGCTGCCTCATAAGCATTAGGATATAGCTTATCCAACTCTTCACACTCTCGTCTAAACTCTGCTAATTCTAGTTTTCTCAACTTATCAAGCTCTAGCGCTAAAACCTTGCTTTCCTCGAAATATGAGGAGGCAATAGATTTAAATTGAATAGATAGATTATTCAATCCTTCTCTCTTATAAATCAATCTAGCCTTATCAAACAGATGGTTTAGGTACAATGCTTTAAGATATTTTTTGTATAATTCTTCATTCTTTCCTATTGATTCGACGCACTTTTCAATATGGCTATCAACATTATCAAATAGTTCTTGAAGTTCATACTTAGATTCTTCAAATAGCCCGGCCTGTTGAAGAAAAATTGGCAATCTGGTCATTTGTTGCAGAAGAGGAGCGCTACCTTTCGTATATAAAAATGGTTTTGCCTTAAACAAACATGCAAGACATAATGCCCAATTATCACCCTTATAAGATGTAGCCAATTTTTGAAGTTCATCGTAATCATTAGTTTTTATTTGTTTTATCTCTGAGCTATCTGGTTTATATGATTTTGAACTTTCAAAAAATATATGACTCATAATATCCTCCGTCTAATATCGGAGATATTATACAAAAAAACGCCCTTTCAGACGTTTTTTTCTCACTTTTAGCGGTTACGCATTGCCAAACATATCAAACTGGCGTCTTGCGATTTCTTCTTTTGTGATTTTTTTCACTATCTGATAAATCCACTGCATTGACACGTTGTATTTTCGTGCGAGTTCACGGTGATTTGTGCCGTTAAATTCTTGATAAATCTTTCGGTCACGCTCGTTTAGTAATAACACGAGATTGCGCGGGATATAAATCACCTCACCGCCCCAGCATTGCGCGATATGATTTGCCACTTCAATACTGATTTGTTGAGCGAGTTTTGGCTCAATATCAGCAATTTTTTCTTTAATTTTTACTTCTGTATGCTTTGCTAAATCCGCCAAAATTTCAGGCGCTTTTTCATTAAACGTTTCAATTTGCTCATTGGTTGCATTCAACATAGCCACCTCTACTGGTTGGACGATCACTATTGTTCAAAATTATAGCGATTTTACAATGCGTTGTGCGGATTATTTTTGCAAGTCAAGTCTTTATTTGAAAATAATTACTTGATTTATAAATAAAAAAACCGCCTTTCGGCGGTTAAAAAAAGTTCATTTTTGCTGTTTATCTTTCCACTTTTTCCATACATCATAGCCTGGTAAATGTTCCACAGGTTGCCCCAGCTGATAAAAACGCTCAATATATAAAATGGTGTTTTCAATATCATCATTGCCGTGGTTAGTGCGCTCTGCCTGTTGTCGTTCTGCGTTATTTACGGCGGCAGACCCTGTGCCGGAAAAGAGTGGTCTGTTAGTTTCCATCACTTGCATTAAGTAGCGGTGATTGTTAAGCGGCGCGAGATTTCGGCTTTCTCGGCGCTTTTTCTGCACTGAATTGACCGTTTCACTCAAACAGTGGGCTAATAATTGAGAAGGTGGGAATAAATCCAATACCTCGTGCATTAACTTAACCGCTCTTGAGTTGCTTAGCGCTGATTTATCCGGGCGAAATAGCGCAATGTATGAAACTAAGGGTCGCGCAACACCATATTTTAACTCAGTGAGCAGCACTAAAATTTCTCGCCCCGCTTCATCTTCTAAAAGTTGGTCTAAATGAATGTCGGAGTGGCATACAGGACAGCGGCATAATTTCATAGTCCACCTCTTGCTTGCCATTTTTTCAATCGCTCAAGCACTAAACTTGCCATATCGTCGCGTAAAGCGCCCACGTTAAGCACTTGAATGTTTACCCCGCGCTTAGCGTAAATTGGGTTTACTACGCCGCGCACAAACGCATTGAGCGCGTTTTCTGAGCCATCTCGCACAATCCCTTGCTTGCTCATTTCAATCCAAATGGCGCGAATTTTGTACGCAATTTTGCTTTTTACAACCGCACTTTTCCCGCTTGGTGAATGATTGCGGCGGCTGGTTTTCTTAAATCCTTTGGCTTCCATTTCCGCTTCCACTTTCATTAACTCCGCCACGCTCATTTCTTTGCATGATGTTTTCCCGGTAACGCGCTCAAGCATGGCGCGGTAGCTATATTCATCCATTGCCAGTTTTTGCTTGGCTATATGAATTAGCTGGATCAGCTTTGGTTTTGTTTTATGCATTGTTTATTCCTTTTTAAAACACATTATTCAGCCCACTTAAATCCCCCTCTTTAGCAAAGAGGGGTTAGGGGAGATTTGAATGGGCTGTAAATGGGTTTTATTTTTCTCGCTGAAGAATTTCGTCAATAACTGGATCCTTCAAAAGAATTTTCTCAATAAAGCCAATCAACATACGACCAGTTTCATTGGGATTTTCGACTTTCGCACTAACTTCCCATTCGTCATTATCTTGGGTGCAAAAATCTAATTTTATTTTGTGTTCGAAACCACTTTTGACGTTATCGTCCATACCCTCAATCACAATCCAACCAGCTCTCACAATTTCAGGCAACTTAAACATCAAACAAGTCATCGCGTCCTTCACATATAAAGCTGGGGCTTGATGGTATTTTGTGTTTACATTAAAGGTTAAATCGTCATCACCGGCTCCCACTTTAAGCTCAAACGTTACTGAATATTTTTTTTCTTCCATTTCACTTATCTCCTAACACCGGCATTACCCGCCATGTCACTTTTTTTATTTCTCTAATTGCTCCTTGCAATAACAACAAGCATTCTTTTCTATTACCATCAAGCCAAATTTCTTGAGCTATCTCGATTTGTTCGATGATTTGTGCAAGTTTTATATTAACGTCCCTTTTTTCTTGCTCACTCATACTTCCTCCACCTCAACCACATCATCAATTTCTGTAATGGTGTGTGGCAGTTTATTGACATCACACACATTTAAATCACACATATCTAACACTTGTTCATTGCTTTCGGCTTCAATAACTGCTTCAACTAAGCAATAAAAACGTGCCACATACTTAGCCATGCTTCACCTCCGGTCTTCTGCTTGGATTTTTGACATAATGCGCACACATCTTTTGGCGGTTTAATGCCCATTCTTCATTTTCGCTTTTTCGAGCAACAATAGCCGCTCTCTGCCAGGCAGCCTCAGCAGTTGCCCATGCACCAGCACGCTCCATTTCAACAGCTAACGTGCTAAAATCTTTATAGGTTCGTAGTTTTTCCATACATTGCTCCTTAGTTAATGATTAAAACCTATTACTAATGCCCCTCATTCCGTCCCCCTCTTTCGTAAAGAGGGGTTAGGGGAGATTTAAAGGGCATTTAAATAAGCTTTAAGCCCCCGCCACATCTAACGCAATCGGCACATACTGATCGGTTTCGCCAACGCGCTCATAAAGTCGCACATAAGCCTTACTGCTTACCACTTGCACGCTTTCGCTAATGGCTTGCATTGCGTTTTGCCAGCGGCTATCTTGGATTTCTACGCGGCGCAAACCCAAAATACGTGAGGTGTTCAAATTACCTTCCTTATCCACATTAAATGCGCGTTCAATCAACGCTTTTAGTTCAGGGCGAGAGCCTTCGCTCCATTCGTTTAAGCATTCATCAATCAGCACTTTCGCCGCCTGGATACGCTCGTCAAACTGCAAACTTTCATTGATGGCGCGCTGTATTTTGTATTTGCCGTCATAGCTAAACAGGGTCACATTGCCTTTATTACCGCCCACTTTTGCACCATATTTCTCGGCGGAAAGCTCAATAAAGGCTTGTACATCACCAAAAATTCCTTCTTTAAAATGGCTAATTGCTTTGCTTAAATCACGACCACGCTCCACCCATTCGTGCACGAGCGCATCACGTGCTTTGTCGATTTCTTTCACCAACTCAGCAGGGGTTAAATTGCCTTTTGCATCACGCCAATATTCTTTACCTTCAATCATCACTTTCATGTTTAAACCTCTTCTTTATCTAATTTAATTACGATTAATCTGTTGCCTTTATTGCGCTTGAGTATCGCTTCCGAACCCATCGCATACAGTGTTTTTTTTCTGATATTAAATTTCTTTGCTAGTTCTTCCGCCGTGCCGTCGCCTAGATTCTCTTCTCCGCGATATACGGCGTAGATTTGACGATATTTAGGCACCTCTCCCCCTTAAGCCCAATAGACCATAACGCCTTGTTCATTTGCTACGTTTCGTACAATATGCACGCCATTTTTGACGGTGGTCATTTGCACGCCTTTTTCTTGTAATCGACGGCTCGGGTTTAAAATCACCATTTTCGGGAAACGGCCGTCTTTACTTTCAACGATTTGTACGCCTTCGCGTCTTAACGCATACGCTACGCGGTTCATTTGTTCGCTCATTTGGTTGCTCCTTGGGTTTAATTAGTTGATTAACATGCCTGCATAAGAATTGATTAACTTATCGTCAATCTGTTTACCATGCATTTCAGCCACACGAATCACACCGCGCATAAGTTTGGTTAAGCGACGGGCGTTGCCGTGGCTGGCTTTAAATAGGATTTGGTTAAATTCATCCGTACCTAAGCCGTTTTCGGCTAATTTGTGGATGTCGTCTTCGCTTAATTGGTTGCCCAAATCGCAAGCTAAGCCCACGCGGCTATAAAGTTGCGCCAATTCACCATATTTCCCTTTTAAGTTGACTAACAGACGAGGCATACCAGCAAGCACAACACCGCAGCCTGTCAAGTCATGGATTCGGCGGATATATTCCAGGCTTTTTGTGCTTAACAATTCCGCTTCGTCTACAATAATTAAGCGACCTTCGCCCAATTTTTCGGTGATACGGGTAAACAATTCATGATTAGCCCCGACTTCATTCAATCCCAACTGGTGGCAGAGGTTTTTCAATAAAACTTTCGGGCTACAACTTGGCTCAACTTCAATAAAAATCGTTTCCGGGTTTTGGCTGACATACTGTTTTAATGCCTTGGTTTTGCCTAAACCTGCCGCGCCATAAACCACACTAATTTCACCTTCCACGTGCGCAATATGCACCACATCAAGACAACGTTCTGCGGCATAAGTCGGCACAAATTCGCTGTTAAAATTGCGTTCCACCACTTTGTCTTTTTCGCGACGGATTAAGCGTTCCACTGCTTCGTCGATGTCTTTGGTCACGCCTTTATAAATGCCTTTTAAATACTGGCTAATAACGGCATTAGATTTGCCGAGGGCTTTCGCCACTTGTGTTTGAGTTAACCCTTTCTGTTGCATAAATCTTGCGAGTTGTTCTTTCATGCTAGTGCTCCAAATGTGTTTGTAATTAATCTTGATGCGGTGCAAATTAAATTGCCTTTTAAGCTATAAACTTCTAAAAAGTCTTGTTTTGGTCTAATTTCAACCAGCTTTCCTTTATATTTAATCAACTGATAAGAAAAATACTCATTACGCTTGTACCCAATTCGCCCTTGGTGGACGTATCTCAGAATGCGTTCTTTCATTATTTAACTCCTGCAATCTTGCGTTGTTGGCGTCTCATTTCGCTTGGCAATAACGGAATTTCTTCGTCATCATAAAAGCGGTTAACTTGTTTTGCGCGTAAGCTGTGTAATAGCTCTGCACCTTGTTGATGTTCAATCGTAATAACCGGATTTAACTCGTCTAAAATCTCATTTTCACGGTGTTTAATACGGTTTAATCTGCCTTTCGCACGGTTTTCACGTTGTTGTTCAACCATCGGCATCGGGAATGCGGCTTTCTTGTGTGCTTCGAATTCGGCGTTACAGATAAAGCGACCATCTAACGTGCGTACTTGCACAAAATCCGCATTGTGAATATCCACACCGACCACCACTTCTTTTCCTTGATGGTTTAGCAATTCAAGGTTGAAATATTTGTGGTTTTTCCATTCAATCAGTCCACGTTTCGTCACCCGTTTAAAGTGCGGGCGCTCAATGTCGCGTAATTCCACGTCGGAAAGGTAAACAATCAGTTCTGGATTGGTTACCCGTTCATACTTAACGGCAGGAGTGCAACGAATTTCAGAGTGCACATGCTCGTTGTTGTACCAATCAATCACTTCTTGGATACCAACCATCAACTCTTCCCAGCTCACTAGCTTTTCTTTAGCTTTGCGTTGTAACGGCGTTAAAACCGCCCCTTTTTTCGCATTGGAAAGGGAAATCATGGATTGCAACATCCGTCTTTTGCTATCAGGGTCGGCATCCGCCCCGTAATAGGTCTGGAAACGTTGTGCAATGCGTTTACCTACGGTTTTATTTAAGCGTTCAATAATCCCTCGTCCTTGCGGGTTGCCTGCAATCCCCGTGGCATGGTGAATACTAAAGCGCGGTAAAATTCCGGTTACGTCAGCATCAAGTAAAATATTTTTCTCACCGCCCCCGTTATCGGAGTAATAGATACAAGGCAAACCATGCTGAGAAATGGCATGGCGTAAAGCGTCCAACACTGCAAAAGCACTTTCAGATAACGCCAACGACCAACCCACAATTTTTCGGCTTGCACCATCAATAATCATGGTTAATTCAGGCGTGAATGGTCGCCCGTGAATAGGGTGTGCCACTTTCATCTTCAGCGAGTGACCGTCACCAATCCAAATATCATTAGCCTTAAACAATGACCAATCACGCTCAACATAAGGCAATAAACCTTTGTATTTTGAACCGGTCAAGCGGCCAAACTCTCGGATATGCAATGGCAACTTAGCCAATGCACGACGCACTCGGTCAAGGCTTGGTAACATTTCGCGTAACATGTCGTCATTTTCGTGGCGAGTAAGCCATTCGGTTTCAAAAATGCGATACGCATCCATTACGCTAATGCCGTTGGTTTGGCGATAAATCCCCATAAACCAAGACATCCACCAAATACTTTCCACTTTATCTGCCTGGCGTTGACTCGGCGCCAACGCACGCAAACGTTCTTCCGCTGTTTTGCATTTGTGATAATCAATCACCCACTGATTCAGGGTTCTTGGTGATAACACACGGCCGCAGTTATTGCCGTTTTTGCTGTTAGCCTTGGAGATCAACGCCATCAAATCTTCCGAAATTTCACCGCACTTTGCCGCATTGCAGAGGTGGGTAATAGCTTTGATTCGGCTTTGCACCTGCTCCAACTCGCTCACATAAGCCACTAAAGCCATGCGTGCATCAGCGATTTCACGCTGTTTGGTGGTGAGGTCGGCAAGGTTCAGATTTTTAACCGTTGGGAGTTGTTTTGGTTTTGTTGCAACAACCACTTCGGCGAATTTATTTCTAATTTCGGTTTGAAGATCCATTGGCAAACTAGCTAATTCATATTCAACTCCACCGCCTCGCCCTTGACGCTTTCTAGCCTTGCATTTATTTCGTTCAAAAAATGCCTGGATATTTTTAGGTGCTTTTGGCAAACCCGATACTCCGAATTCGGCATATTCATAAACTGAATAATGTGTTTTTAACTCTAGACCAACCATAAATGTTCCTTTTTGTATCTTTTAAGTTCAATTTCATTTATGATGTTAAAACTTATTAGTTAGGACTGGCTTTCTATTACGCTCTGCGAATCGTTCAGCCCAGATAATCTCAGGGGCGATTCCAATGGCATTGGCAACAAGTCGTTCCATTTTCGGGTAAGACTTATCAAAAACCGTTTTTAATGTGCTGTAACTCACATTGCCTTCAGCCGCTAAAGAACGTAATGTCCAGCCTTTCTTTTTAAGTTCCGCAAGGATGTCGGCTTTATGCCAATTTACTGCGGTTTTTTTTGTGCTTTCTAATACACTCATTTAATACCTCTTTTTTGTTGTATCTCTTGTGGTGTATATTAAACGTAATAGTTGTAACGTGTCAACTATTAATTCACCGTAATAGTTAAATTTTTTAAAATTATTGTTCTTTTGTGGTTAATTTATTTAAAAACAATAACTTAAATTAACTATTACGGTTAAATAAAAATTTTATGCACCGTAATAGATTAAACAAATTAACTATTACGGCATAACTTCTACAGAGGATATGTAAAAAATGACAGAAAAAGATAACTTTCCTGAAAGAATTGAGTTTGTGATTAATCGCTTAAATGGCCCTAGTGAGTTTGCTCGTCAAACAGGCGTAACACTATCAACCATTACAAGGTGGCGAAAAGGAGAGGCTGAACCATCTAGAACTAATTTGGTTAAGGTTGCAGATAAAGCTAATGTTAAAATAGAGTGGCTAGCGGCTGGCAGGGGTGAAATCGAACGGACAACGCCAGATGAAAAACTATACAAAATAGCAGAGCCAATGGCTCAATATTCACATAGCGCCATTGATAATGGATTTGAATTCATTGATGATTGCCGCGATGTTATCGTAACTGCGGGTTATGGCGGTATAAACGGAGATTACCCCGAAATCAAGAAAACTAAGATAGAAAGCGAATGGTTGCGCGCAAGAGGGTTAAAGGCCGAAGATTGCGGCAAATATAAAGTGTGCGGCGATAGCATGGACGACACATTAAAAGACGGCGAAGACATTATCGTCAATCATGCCAGCAAAACGTTAATTGATGGCAAAATCTTTGTTTTAAACAATCAAGGATCAATGCTGATAAAACGCATTCAACGCACATTTAGCGGGGTAGAGTTACTCAGCGACAATAACGCATACCGCCCAATAAAACTCACGGCAGAAGAGGCGGACAGCCTGCTTGTGATTGGTCAAGTTGTGTTAGGTTACCGAAATTTCTAAACGTAAATTCAGTTCTCAAGTATTACTTGATACCTCAAATTAAAAGCGGTTTTTAAAAGTGTTTAAAAACCATTTAAAAACCGCCTATTCCTATGCAAATAAAAACACAAATCCCGCCTATTTTTCACCAATCCCCACCATTTTCATTATTTGCATAACTATTACCCCCTAAAAACAACAAAGCCCCACAAACAGGGGCTTCACCGCATTTTTTCGCGCCAAATTTTTTTGTTTCTTTCTATGCAAATATTGTCACTACCCCACATATATTCTAACAAGAGAAAGGGCTGGGGAAAGAGAACTTTGGCTTAGTGGAGATTGGTATTTTTTTAAGAATGAAGCCGATAAATTTATTAGTAAAGAAAATCATCATAGATTGAAGTATTTAATCAATGGTCAATTCGATATAGATGTGATAAATAACTATCTTGGAAATAGGTCTTTCCAAGCATTTTTAAATTATGAGGATAATGTTAAAGAAGCTGAAGAGAAATTAAAGAATATTGATAGTAAGATAAAATTAAGAACAGAAAACTTAGAAAGTTTTTTATCTAAAAAAGAAAAGGAGGTAAAAACTTTAGCAAGTAAATTAGAGGAGCAAAAAATTGCTTTTAACTTTGTTGGCCTATCTCAAGGTTTTGAATCATTACTTAAGAAGAAAAGAAATAGTCAGGTTATAGTTCTGTCTTTGTTGTTTTTTATAGGTGTTTTTCTGTTTATACCTTTATTTACGTATATAGAACTTAATCAGGTAAAAAATCAAAGTGGTAATTTATTTAATTGGGGGATTTTTTTACCTTTTGTCAGTATAGAGTTAATTTCCCTTTATCTGTTTAGGGTGGTTTTGATTCATTATAATTCAATTAAAACTCAAATAATGCAATTAGAATTAAGACAGACACTTTGTCAATTTATCCAAAGTTATGTGGAGTATGCAAAAGAAATAAAAGAAAAAGATAGTGCTTCTCTCGAAAAATTTGAGAATTTAATTTTTAGCAGCATTCTTTCAACACCAGATAAAGTCCCAAGTACTTTTGATGGCATAGAGC